>PVMK01128262.1_pt1 | contig 143579 bp, 132 predicted proteins | sample 1853481 | NCBI WGS metagenome assembly PVMK01 (sample SAMN08533507, study PRJNA380276) | Marine sediment metagenome, whole genome shotgun sequencing project.
TTCACGTCAGGCTAGTGTGTCGCCGGAACGCAAATCGCCTATGTCAACGTTTTGGGAGAACTGGGCTCGGAAGTTTTTCGACTTATCGTGTCTGACTCAGATGGAGACAACGCTCGCGTCATGGTGGAATCCGCTGAACCGATCATGTCGCCTGCCTGGTCACCGGACGGCCGGAAGCTGGCCTATGTATCGTTTGAACGAGGGAATTCCGAGATCTATGTGCAGGTGTTGCGCACCGGTGCCCGACAACGGGTATCCGCGCGTAGCGGCGTAAACAGCGCGCCGGCATGGGCACCGGATGGCAGATTGTTGGCGCTGACTCCGTCAAAATCCGACGGCAACCTCGATATCTATACGCTCAAATTATCGAACCAGGTACTGCGGCGGTTGACCGACAATCCCGCGATCGATACGGAGGCATCCTGGTCGACCGATGGTCGCTCGATATTTTTTACGTCAGATCGCAGTGGTGGACCCCAGATCTACAAAGTCTCGTCGAATGGGGGCCGGGTACAGCGGGTAACATTCGAAGGCAATTACAACGCTCGCCCGCGGGTATCTCCGGATGATCAGAATCTCGCGGTCGTGCATAATGACCGCGGCAGTTATAGAATTGCCGTTGTTGAAGTTGCGCGTGCGTATCTCCAGGTGCTGACCAAAGGGTTTCTGGATGAATCGCCGAGTTTTGCTCCAAATGGGGAAACCCTGATCTACGCGACCCGGGAAGGGGGGCGCGGGCTATTGGCGGCTGTATCGATAGACGGTCGTATTCACCAGCGTATCTCGTCCGTCGAAGGCGACGTGCGAGAACCTGCATGGTCGCCCTTCCCTTTAAATTAGTGTTTTGCTATAAGCAGTTATATCTGGCTATTAATGTTGTACTTAATGTGATTAAGGAGCTACCGGTCATGAGACATTTACGATATCTAATCCCGATGGTGTGTCTGGCGATTTCAACGGGTTGCGCCACCAAGTCGGCCACCGATACCGGGGAAGGTGCCGCCCCGGCGGATCCCGAAGCCGCCACGACTCGCCCTGTCGACGACGATCGAGCGCAGACAGGCATCCCGATGGACGAGGACCGGGGCTTGAACCTGGTCGATGACCGGATTGTATTTTTTGCTTTCGACTCGGCTGAGATCCAGGCTGCAGATCGGGAATTGCTCCGGATGCACGGCCGGAATCTTGCCGACAATCCGGATTTGAGCATGCGTCTTGAAGGCCATGCCGATGAACGCGGCACGCGCGAATACAATATCGGCCTCGGCGAGGGCCGGGCCCAGGCGGTCAAAGCCGCGCTAATGGTACAAGGCGCCGCCACCGGTCAGCTGACGACCGTCAGCTACGGTGAAGAACGGCCGGCGATGCTCGGAAGCAATGAAGCGGCCTGGGCGAAAAATCGCCGCGTGGAACTGACCTACGGCAATTAATCTCTAGCGGATCGGGTGTCTATCGAAATGTCCCTGCGACAAGGGTCGCGCAGCCTGGTGTGCACTGCGGTACTTGCATCTGGCTGCGCCTCCTTTACCACCGACGGAACGGTTCCGATCGATCAACAAGTCAACGACATCAACGCCCGCCTGACCCGGGTCGAGCGCGTTGTCAATAACGACAGTCTGATGGACATCCTGGCGCGCCTGGATCAACTCCAGGCGGAATTGCAGTCGATCCGCAACGATGTGGAAACCTTGCAGCACGAAACGGAAATGGCCGGGCAGCGGCAACGCGAACTGTATCTTGATGTTGATGGTCGCTTGCAGGATATCGAGAAAGCTGCGCTGGCCGCGGCTGCGGGTGCGGCAGCTGTCTACGCGGGAGGCGCACTCGCCCCGGGGCAACTTCCGCTGCCGGGAGGGTCGGATCGCGAAAACTACGACGCAGCGTTCGAGTTACTCAAAGAAGGGCGCTACGAGGAGGCCGCTTCTGCGTTCGAACAGTTCATGGCGGTCTATCCGGATAGTACATTGATGGACAATGCACAGTACTGGCTCGCGGAAACCTATTACGTGACCCAGGAATATGCTGCGGCGTTGCCAGCTTTTCAGAAAGTCATTTCCAACTATCCGGAATCCCGCAAGGTTCCCGATGCACTGCTGAAAATCGGTTACTCCAACTATGCATTGTCGAAGTGGGCTCCCGCGCGTGAAGCGCTGACAGCAGTGGCCATAGACTATCCGGAGACAACCGCCGCGCGATTGGCCGGCCAGCGCCTGGATCAGATGCTGAGCGAAGGCCACTAAGCGTTAACTCCACACTGCGCTTGTTAGAATAAGCAACACTAACCGACATCATTTACTTAGCCCGTTCCCCTGAACGGAACTGCGGCAATGGCAAACCACAATACGCAACGGGACGAACTAGCCGGCAATCAACGTTTGCGGGTCACTGAGATTTTTTACTCATTGCAGGGTGAGTCACGCCCGGCTGGTTACCCCACGGTGTTCGTGCGGCTGACAGGCTGCCCGCTACGTTGCCAGTACTGCGATACTGCATATGCATTCGAGGGCGGTGAATGGTGGGGAATCGATGCAATCGTTGATGAAATCTCCGGATACCAGACCCGAGAGATTTGCGTCACCGGCGGCGAACCTCTGGCCCAGCCAAATTGCCATAAATTGCTCGAAGCGCTTTGCGATGCAGATTTTGACGTCTCTCTGGAGACCAGCGGTGCCATCGACATATCGTCAGTCGAGCCGCGCGTCACGGTGGTCATGGATATTAAGACGCCGGGATCCGGCGAGGTCGGGAGGAACCTGTGGAGCAATCTGGAATCTTTAAAATCGCAGGATCAGCTCAAGTTTGTCATTTGTGACCGCGCGGACTATGACTGGTCTCGTAGACAGCTCCTTGAAAGGGAACTATCGGATAAATGTGCCGTGCTGTTTTCCCCGAGCTACGGGCAAATGGATCCGACTGAATTGGCCGAATGGATACTTGCGGACCGGCTGCAGGTTCGATTGCAACTGCAGTTGCATAAGTATCTGTGGGGAGAGGCGCCCGGCCACTAGAAAACCACCATGGCGAAGTGCGTAATTTTATTGTCCGGTGGTATGGATTCGGCAACGGTGCTCGCACAGGTCCGTGCTGCCGGTCACCAATGCTATGCCCTGAGCTTTGACTACGGGCAACGCCACAGCTCCGAACTGGCAGCCGCTCAGCAGCTGGCAGATACAGCAGGGGTTGCAGAACACCGCGTCATTCGTATCGACCTTGGCCAACTGGGTGGCTCCGCGTTGACCGATACTCAAATCTCGGTGCCTGATAGCGGCGGGGAGGGGATACCCGTCACCTACGTGCCCGCCCGGAATACGGTTTTCTTGTCCTATGGCCTGGCATGGGCTGAGGTGTTAGAGGCCGATGCGATATACGCTGGAATCAATGCCATCGATTATTCCGGCTACCCGGACTGCCGGCCGGAGTACGTCCAGGCGTTCCAGCAGATGGCGAATCTGGCAACCAAGCGCGCAGTCGAAGGTCATCCGATTGAAATCTGCACGCCTTTGATTGGCATGTCTAAACAACAAATCATTGAGGCCGGGCTGCAGCTCGGGGTTGACTACGCGGCGACCGTGTCCTGCTATCGGGCCGATGCCAACGGGGCAGCCTGTGGTCACTGCGACGCCTGCCGGCTCCGTAAGGAAGGCTTTGCGGCCGCAGGTGTCGCCGACCCGACCCGCTACCTCGTCGAATAGCGGCAGCAAGGCCGGCCGTTGGACCGGTTGTGATTTGCGCGGCATCGCGTATTATCCGCGGCCGAAGCCGATGGCGGGTGGCCGGGAATGTGAAAAGGCGGTGGCGCTGTCGGCATCGGCGAAACCTCAATGTCGATGGGGGTATAGCTCAGCGGTAGAGCAGTGGCCTTTTAAGCCATTGGTCGTAGGTTCAATCCCTACTGCCCCCACCACCCCTTAGTTCCTTCGTTCTTCTGAATCGTGAACGCGCTAGCCATCACCCGGTCAGCCTTCTCGTCGCTGTTTAGGTCGATCAGCCGCGCTGCGGTACTATCCTGCAAAGATTCCGAAGAGAGTCGCTAAGGGGCAACACGATGATTGCGAACCCGCAGACCGAGAAAATTGGCGGAAACGGCCTCGTCAACCGAATCAGGCGGTTCAAGCCATATAACTGGCTGCGGGACAACTTCGGACTCGAACTGGCGCCCGGGATCACCTGGCTGAACGTCAATACGAAGTTCTTTTGCGCGTTCGTCGGTGTAACGGTGCTCGCCGGCGCCAGCATCCTGCAGAACTACCTGCTGACCGAACATCTGGGAATCCCGCGCGGCGAGCAGGGCACGATAGCGGGCGATATATCGATGTGGACCGAGCTCACCGCGATCCTGCTGTTCGTGCCTTTCGGTGTGCTGACCGACCGGATCGGCAGGCGACCGATCTACATCATTGGGATCCTGTTGATCGGCGTAGGCTACGGCCTGGCCCCATTCGCGACCGACTGGATCGAACTGCTGATGTACCGTCTGATATTTGCCGTCGGCATGGCGGCTGCGGCCGGCGCGATTGCTACGCTCAGCAACGACTACCCGGCCGAGAACTCACGCGGCAAATTGATCGCCTATACGAGCATGTTCAACATATTCGGGACCATCTTCGTGGCCGCCGTGATCATGCGTATCCCCCTGTTCATGGGCGAAAATTACGGCTTCGATCCAGTGGAGGGCGGCAAGGCGATGTACCTGTTCGCCGCGTGCTTGTGTATCGTTGCGGCGGTCGCGGCTCGATTCGGTCTTGCGCCCGGCACGCCGGTTAAAAAGCGTGATCGCTCCGGTGCGATGGCTCTGTTCGTTAGTGGGCTTCGGCACGGCAAAAACCCCCGAATCGCACTGGCGTATGCGTCGGCGTTCGCCGCGCGTTCGGATCTGGTCATCAAGGGAATGTTCCTGGCGCTCTGGGCTATCCACGAGGGTGGGAACCGAGGCATGAGCCCAGCGGCGTCGATGGCCCAGTATGGAATCATGTTGGCAATTATGCAGGGCGTCAGCATGGCGGTGGCGCCGGGAGCCGGATGGTTCATCGATCGGGTCAACCGGGTTACCGCAACCATCATCGCGCTGATTTTTGCAAGTGTTGGCTATCTGTCGATGGGTTTCGTTACGTCGCCGCTGGATTTCGAGATGCTGCCATTTTTCATCGTCATTGCGCTCGGCTCCAGCTTCATGCTGAAAACATCGCTGACCCTGATTGGTCAGGAAGCGCCCGTCAAAGCGCGCGGCAGCATCATCGCGGCGAGTAGCATGTGGGGCGCCATCGGTATATTGATTTTCACGGCTGGCGGCGGTCGGCTCTATGATGCCATTGGCCCGAGCGCGCCGTTCGTCGCCGCTGGCATCTATCAGGTCTTTTTGCTGGGGTGTGCAATTTGGATTCGAATCGTAGCGCCCGGGCAAAGCATCATTCGGCGAGGTGGCGAGGCGCCACAGACAAGTGGCGGGGAATCCGCATCACCGCTGGCAACCCAGCCGGGCAAGCAATCGATCTGACGTTTCGCCACAGCGCGCGAACAATCAACTAGGACAGGACTGCCGGGGGATACGAATGCAGCGCACGCGCTTAATCTTACTGCTGATCATCGCATCGACGTTGGCCGCACCACTTTATGCATTGCCGTCAACCGAGACCGATTACATCGTCAGCGGCTATGAAATCGTCCTGGTCTTGCATGAATTGCTGTTCGTCTTCTGGCTGGGGCCCGATATCGGCGTGTTTATCTGGAGCCACAAGGCCGTTCAGCCCGACCTGACCGACTCGCAACGGGTCACGGCAGGCAAAATGATCCACACGATCGACCTGATGCCCCGTATATGCATCAGCCTGATGCTGACGATCGGCGGCATATTGACTGAAGTCGTCGGCATCGAACATCCGACCTGGCAGATGGTCGGAATCGTGCTGCTCGGCCCGGTCTGGCTGGCAATGGTATTGATCAGCTATTTCCGCGAGGGAACGGCTCTAGGTGAGACCGTAAACCGGCTCGATTTCTGGTTCCGCTGGGGATTGATCCTGGCAATTATCGTTTCCGTCTCTTATTCAGTTAGTACCGACCGCCTCGTGTCGGCACCGTGGGTGGCATGGAAACTGCTGATCTTTGCCGCGATTGTATTTTTTGGCCTGATCATGCGGATTCAGTTGATGCCTTTTGCCGACGGCCTGCGCGAACTCGAATCCACCGGAGCGTCGGATGCAGTTAACGAGTCGATGGCCGGCAGCCTGAGGCGGGCACGGCCGATGTTTATTGCGATATGGGCCGGACTGATCATCGAAGCCGGGCTCGGCATCGTGCAACCCGGTTCGGTTGAAGTGGAAAACGCCGAAGCAGCGGCTGCGGCACAACTGCAGCAACCGGCAGAGACTATCGGCAGTCCTTGATCGCTGGGTCGGAAGCGTCTAGATAAATTTTGTCGTGGCAATGAATGCGACGAAAACCACCAGCGCGTATGTCGTCCAGATCGGCCAGATCGAAATATTGAAGGTCCGCATGACCAGGCCTTCAATCTCCGGCGTGGATCCTTCCACCGCTAGCTGCCCGAAAGCAGCCGCCATCGGATCAAACGAGATGACGATGCCCAGGCAGGTCAGGTTAATCAGCCCATAAAGTCCGACCTTCCAGATCAGCCAGGTGGCCGCCGGGTCAAACGGGCCGTTCCCCATGAACGACGCGATCGCTATGACGATCAATCCAACCCCGACACCGCCGGTAATTGTATTCGCGATGTTTGCAAGCCGGTGGCCCAGCGGGCGATCGTAATAGATCGCACCGCTCATGCTGAAGCCCCACCAGATTAGCGAGAACAGCCACACGGCCCAAACTCCGGCCGTGCTGAGATCGAGCAGTTCCATATCAACCGACAGCATGACGCCGAGCGGCAATGCAGCTTTCCACATCGTGCGCGGCACCAGTTCGATTCGCAGGGCGATGTGCAGCAGCAGCATTCGGGTTTCGAACGGCAGGCTGGGATCCGTCGCCTTTTTGGCGGACAGGAAGACGCCCATGTCGGCACCAACCCAGCCTACGAACATCAGGACATGCAGGAATTTCCAGAAATCGAATTCAGTCATGGTCGCTGTTCCTCTCAGAGCCGACTCGACTGGCGGGTCGGTGTCACCGGCCTGCGCCGCAGCACCTAGTACCGCACATTAATGGCTGGTGGCACCGATTGCCAGCCAGTGCCGCAGCCTGCCCGCATTCCGGATTCGACTCCCCTCGGTTCGGCGGCCGACTCGGCAAATCGGGCAGATCCGCCCATCCAGACGTTGGCCAGATGGGCCGAAAAGCTTGATGTGCAGGCCCCGGACAGTGGATATAATGGCCGCGACGTCGCTTATTAACGACTAATACTAATTTTTATCATCGAGGAGTTCCGCCAGTGACTGAACACGCGGGCGAAGTAAAAGCAGACCTTTCCAAAATACGGGGAGATTGGAATTTTCATATGCGATATGCAACCAATGCGATAGAACAAACGGTTTCCCGCCTGACCAAGGTTTGGGAAGAGATGAAAGCGAACGCCCCGGCAGAGGGCGAAGTCGCGGTCGATACCGATCTTTGTGAAGAATTCATCGAAGCCTGCAAGCAGACGCGGGCGCTGACCGATGACCTGATCATTATGCGGGAGTGTAAACCCGACGACTGACAGGCTGTGCCGATCCGGTAATCGGGCGCCGGCGTGCTGCGCTGGCCATGTGTTGATTTTATAACAGCACGCAATAGTTAACAGAACAGATAACCGTACCAGGAGAACACCGTGAGGCCCCACGTCGAATGTATTCAGGAAGCCGACCTTTGCTGGCACGAGGCCGAGTTGGCCCGTGGTGAAGGGAAAGCCAAGCAACGCAATCTTTCCTACGACGAAGAGGACGGATCGGCATCGACCCGCGTCGTCTTCGAATCGGCCTGGAGTCGTCCCGGTGGCTACCACCACGCGGATGTCGAGTGGTACATCATGGAGGGCATGATCAAAATTGGCGACCAACTGCTTGGCAAAGGCGGTTACTTTCGAGCTCCGGCCGGGCTCAGGGTGCCGCAGATCGATGTACAGGAAGGCACCGATATTCTGTTGTTCCGGGAATACGGGGACTGGGGATTCTCTCTGTCCGACAAAGACCAGTCGGATTTCGTATCCCGCGGTGGCAATACGGCCTCGGATGAACCGGGGGAATTGACCATTGTCGACTCCAATAAGCTGGAGTGGATGCCGAACGTCTACGAGGGCGACACGCAACGGTTTCTGAAACTGAAACCCTTGTTCATTGATCCGGCTGCGCCGGACAACAACAACTCGGGTTTTGTCTCCATGGCCTGCTGGGCGCCTCCCGGCTGGTCGGATAACCGCATGGTGCATCATCCGGTATTCGAAGAAGCCTACAGCACCGCCGGTGTGCTCGATTACAACTTCGGCTCGCTCGGTGTTGGCACCTACTTTTTCCGCCCCGCCCTGGTGAAACACGGTCATTTTGTCGCCGGCGAGGAACGCGGTTGGAGCGGCTTCTTCCGCCTCGACGGGTCTCTGGTCAATTGGATTACGATCAATGAACGCGTCGTCATCGAAGGAGACGCGCTCAACTACGACCCGGAGACCCAGGCATCTGTCATCGCTGGAATCCCGGTGCGCTCGAAGTCAACCGGCCCGTGGAGTCTTGATGGCCAGTAGGGCCGAGCCTCCGAACCGATTCAATTCGCGCCAATCGTGAGGTCGGAGTAATCGATGGCCGGCGCAATCGATATTGTCTGTAACCTGTTCACGCCGGAAGTCGTCGCGACCGGGCAGACCGGTCTGGACGATGAATTCAAGGCTCAGATCCGGATGCCGCCCGAAATGCGTGGTGGCGTTCCGATCGAAACCTACCTGGAGAAAATGGATCGCGCCGGCATCGAGCGTTCGCTGCTGATAGCCGTTCGTGCCGGTGATATAAACATTAAAGGCGGATTCGCGATCCCGTACGAGACGGTGCATGAGATCTGCCAGCAATACCCGGACCGATTTTCCGGTCTCGCCGGCGTTGATCCGTTTAAAGGTATGCAAGGATTGCGCGAGCTCGAACAGGCCGTAAAAGAATACGGTTTTGTTGGTGCCCACCTTTATCCGCACTGGTGTGGTTTACCCCCCGACCATGCGAAGTACTACCCGTACTACACCAAGTGTGCTGAGCTCGATATCCCGATCATGATGCAGGTTGGTCACAACCTCGTGTATTCGCGGGAACGCCGGCTGCCCAGTGTCGGGCGGCCGATTTGCCTCGACCAGGTCGCGATCGATTTCCCGGAACTGAAGCTGCTCGGCATCCATATCGGGGTGCCGTGGACGGATGAGATGATCTCGATGTGCTGGAAGCATGAGAACGTATTCACTGCTGGTGATGCCTATGCGCCGAAGTACTGGCCCGAATCGTTCGTTCACTACGCCAATACTTACGGAAAAGAGAAAGTCTTGTTCGGTACCGACTGGCCGGTCATTGATCCCGAACGTGCAGTCAAGGAAATCGACGAACTGGGATTCAGGGACGACGCCAAACAGCTGTTAATGCGCGACAACGCGCTGCGGGTGTTCAAGCTGCCAGGCTGACCAAGCGGAGGGCCGAATGAATAAACCGCTGGGCGAACTGCCACTGTCCTTTCAGCACATGTCGATGGCCGGTGGCATCCGCGCCGCGATGTATCGAAATCCGGACAAGCTTGCCTACAGGCACGGCGACCGCACGCGCAACTATCGCAACCTCGTAGACCGAATCGACCGGGTGTCTGCTGCGATTATCGGTGACCTCGGACTTGGGCCGGGTGATCACGGTGCTATCGTGGCCGCCAACTCGATCGAATACATGGAAGTGGTCATCGGCGCGTCGCAGGCCGGTGTTGCGCTAGCGACGGTGAACCCCAAACTCGACCCATTCGAGATCGTCGCGATATGTGACGATGCCGAGGCCCGGGTCGTATTTAGCGATGCAGCAAGCGCCGAAGCGCTAAAGGACAGCGAGCTTGCAACGGCCGAGCGCATCATCGGCATCGGTCAGGAACTGGAGGACTGGCTGGCCAAAACCAAACCTCTGGGCGAGCCACCGGAATCGGATGAGTGGGGAATATTTACGATTCCGTATACGTCGGGTACGACCGGTGTGCCAAAAGGCGTTCTGGTACCGAACCGGTCCAGAATACTCAGTTTGTTTGCAATGGCTGTCGAATACGGTTGTTATTCTCCGGACGATCGGTTCCTGGCCATCGCGCCGATGTGTCACGGCGCCGGCATGATATTTGCACTTGCGCCGCCGTTTTTCGGCGGCTATTGCGAGGTTATGGATGCGTTTGATCCGGCCGCGGTCATGCAGAAGCTTGGTTCCGAATCGATCACCGGATTTTTCGGTGTGCCCACGCATTTTCACGTCATGCTGTCGCAGGAACCAGCGGTGCTGGATTCCGCTCGCAAACATTCGCTGCGCGCGGTAATTTCTAACGCAGCGCCACTACCGCAGGTGATGAAGGAAAAAATAGTGGAGTTCTTCGGTGACGGGCTCTTGCACGAAACCTACGGCTCGACCGAGGCCAGTATCGTTTCGAACCTGCGCCCGCCTGATCAGCTGCGTAAGCAGCAGTGCGTGGGACAACCGTTCCCCTATACGCTGGTTCAGCTCCGCGACGATGACGGAAACGAAGTGGGTCCCGACGAGGTCGGTGAGCTGTTTTCCAGGAGCCCGTATCTTTTCGATGGCTACTGGCAACGCCCGGAAGAAACCGAAGCGGCCTACCATGATGGTTGGGTCACGGTCGGCGACATGGCGCGCCGCGATGACGAAGGACACCTGTACATAGTGGACCGCAAGAAAGACATGGTGATTTCGGGCGGCGTCAATATTTACCCGCGGGAAATCGAGGAGATTTTGTTTGCGCATCCTGAAATCGCCGATGTCGCAGTCATTGGGGTCCCCGACGACAAATGGGGCGAGCGCTTAAAGGCGTTCGTCGTCAAAGAGAAGGACGCAGACCTCGATCAGGATGCCGTAATCGCTTACTGCGAAGGACGCATCTCAAGCATGAAAACGCCGAAGGAAGTCGCGTTCATTGATCTCCTGCCACGCAACGTCGGCGGCAAGGTCCTTAAAACTGATTTGCGCAAACTCGGCTGAGTGTAAGCCCGGCGATGCTGGTTCTCGACGTCTATTTTGATTACTCCTGTCCATGGAGTTACCTCGCATTCGTCAGAGCCCGCGAGGCTGCCATGCGCACCGGTGCAGAAATTCGCTGGCGACCGGTACTTGCGGACCGGATTTTCGAGGCGGTGAAATCCCGAAGACTGGAGAACCGGCTTGCAGTTGATCCGGGCAAAGCCGCCTACCAGCAAAAAGACCTCAAAGACTGGGCGCGTTTTTGTAGCATTTCAATCACACTGCCGGACGGTTGGCCTGTCGATTCAACCCATGCCCTGTCCGGAGCTATTGTCGCGATCGAGCAGGACCTGATGGTGCCGTATTGCAATGCAGTGTTCGAGGCCTATTTCGAGAACGCCCAGGACATTTCAAAAACTACAGTGCTCGCGAAGATTGCCGCGTCCGTCGGTCTTGATCCTAAAGCGTTCAAGACGAAAATTCGGGAATCCAAAGGGTTCGAACAGGTATTGAGTAATTCGAACGAATTAATCGAACGCGGCGGGTTTGGAATCCCTACAATGTTTGTTGGCGATGACATGTACTTCGGCAACCACAGCATGCCACTGGTCGAACTTGCACTGGGGCAGGCAAGCGATAGTACGTTTATCATGCCGGGGGAACACAGCTCGCTCGGTTAAGACATTGCCAGCCGATCCCGGGCTTGGCTGGCGGCGAATTGACAAACAGGGGGAAGGCGCTCAATGGACGGCATGACGACGACCCGACGTGGTTTTGTAAGCGGCGCTGCCGCACTGGGACTCTCACTGAAGTACGGCTGTTCCAGCGACACGTCGGAACAGGCGCCTACGCAAATCTATCGCGGCTGGGAAGACCTGATGCGCAACAAGTGGACCTGGGACCGTGTTGCGCGTGGTACCCATGGCACCAATTGCACCGGCAATTGCGCATTCAACGTCTACGTCAAAAGCGGCATCGTCTGGCGCGAAGAACAGCAGGGCGAATACGGATCCTCCGGTGACGACACGCCGGATTACGGTCCCCGCGGGTGCCAGAAAGGCCTCAGGCACGCGAAGTACATGTACGGCAAGCAACGCCTGCTCTACCCGATGAAGCGCGTCGGCGAGCGCGGCGAAGGCAAGTGGGAGCGCATCAGCTGGGACCAGGCAATGGAGGAAATTGCCGACAAGTTCATCGATTACACGGTGGAGTTCGGCCCTTCATCGATTACCCAGGGCGCAGGCACGCAGGCGGCCATGAAGCAGACGGTTTTTGCGTCGATGTTTCGGTTCGTCGCGGCGACCGGCATCGAGTTCCCGGAGGCCTTTGCCGGTGTCGGCGACCTGCCGACCGGCATCTATATGACAACCGGCGTGCCCTTAATTTGCGACACGATGGCTGCGGTCTACAAGTCCAAATGCTGCCTCGTGTGGTTCTGTAACCCGGCCGTCACGCGCATACCAGACGCGCACTTTTTCTGGGAGGCGCGTTACAACGGGACCGAAGTCATCGCGATCTCGCCGGAGTTCACGCCGTCGGCAATGCACGCAAGCAAATGGGTCAATCCGCAACCGGGTACGGACGCGGCGTTGGCCATGTCGATGGTCAACGTCATTCTCGAAGAAGGCCTGCACGATGCGGAATTCATCCGCGAACAGACCGACCTGCCGTTCCTCGTGCGTACCGATAACCGCAAATTCCTCCGGGAAACCGACGTCGTCGGCGGGGATGAAGCGCGCAGTAATCTGTTCTATGTCTGGGACGAGGCCACGGGTGCCGTGGCGGCGGCACCGGCGACGGGACAGCCACAGCCACCGCCTGGGACTCCCGTGCCCGTGCAAAACCAGGGCAGCATTGAACTCGGCGAACTCATGCCCGCGCTCGAAGGACGTTTCACGGTCGATACGTGGTCAGGACCCGTCGAGGTCACGACCGTGTTCGAACTTATGAAGGAAAAAGCGGCCGAGTATGCTCCGGATCGCGCCGTCGAAATCACGAGCGTGAGCCCCGAGGTCGTGCGCCAGATCGCGCGTAAGTTCGCTACAGCTGATCCATCGATGATCTTCATCGGCTACCGCGTCTGCAAGTGGCTGCATGGCGACCTGATCCAGCGTGCGTTCATGCTGCTGCTCGCGATCACCGGCAATCAGGGCAAAGCAGGCTCGGGCCTGCAAATGTCGAACTACGACTTCACCCCGCAGATCGGCTTCGCGATGAAGGACCTGCCGCCGCCGCGGATTACGACAACGTCGCGCTGGGACTACACGCAGGCGAACCACAAGGAGCTGACGCGCGAAATCTACGGCGAGGAACTTGCGGATCACGTCGACAAGTACTTCCAGGAATCGGTTCAGCGGCGCTGGTTCCCCGACTTTTCGCAGACGCAGTGGAAGATGGGCCTGTTCACCGGCAGCAACGCAGCGAACTGGCGCGTATCAGGCGAACGCTGGCGCGACCGCGGGCTCGGGCAGCTCGAAACCATCGTCACGATGACGCCCGACATGAGCGCGACGGCGATGTACTCGGACTATGTGTTGCCGATTGCCTCGCATTACGAGCGCAAGGACTTCATGCTCGAGTCACGCACTCCCTATATGCAGGTTCTTGACGAGGCCGTGCCGCCGCTCGGCGAATCGGTCGACGATTTCACCGCCTACCAGCGACTTGCCGAGGCGATCAGCCGCCGGGCGACCGAACGCAGTATCGCGCCTGTCGACGACAATTTCTTCGGCATGCCTATCGTCAGGGACATGACGAAATATCATGACCAGCTGACGATGAACGGCCAGATCCAGTCGGCCGTGGACATCGCGCAATGGCTCATCGACAACAACGACGGTGTGCCCAGCGTGTCCTTCGCCGAACTGGCCGACCGCGGTATTATCCGCGTCAACGACTCCGACGGTACCGTCTACGGGCACGATTCACCGTATGACACGCTGCTAAACCGATCCCTGCTGGACAAGCAGGCCTATCAGACACTGACTGCGAGACAGCAGTTCTACATCGACCACGACTGGTTCATGGAGGAGGGTGAATCGCTACCGACGTACCGGGAGCCGGTGGCGGTCCAAGGCTATCCGCTGCGTTTGCTCATGGGGCACGCTCGGCACGGCATCCACAGCATGTGGCGCGACGACCCACTTATGATCAGCCTGCAGCGCGGCGAGCCGGACATCTACGTTAATCCCGACGACGCGGCCGCGCGCGGCGTAGAGGACGGTGACCTGATTCGTGTATTTAATTCGTCCAGTTCGTTTATCGTCATGGCGCATGTCAGCTCGATGATACAGCCGGGCATGACCTATATGTACCATGGCTGGGATCCGATGATGTTCCGCGAAAGACAGAACTTCGGCGCCGTGATCTCGACCGGTGGTTTGATCAAGCCGACATCGCTGGTGGGCGGATACGGCCACATCACCTACCGGCCGTTCTATTACGAACCGAATGCAACTTTCCAGGACCTGACCTGCGACTTCGAGAAGTCTGAAGAGGCCACTGCCTGACAAGGCAAACAAGCACTGACATTCCCTGTGACGTGCGGCTTTGGTACGCTCACACCTCTGGTGCTGGCTACTGAGCCTGGCTGGCTTGTACCGCTGACCCCAAGCAACTGACGGTGTTCTTTTGACCAAGGCCCACGGGAGTAATCTGTCTTGAATCAAACCATTGCCTCCGGGCTCGATGACCTGCGCCTGCTGGATCACGTACCGGCCCGGACCTGGAAAGTCTTTGCGATCTGCCTGATCGGCGGCACGTTCGCGAACCTCGACCATTCGCTGTTCAACTACGTACTGACGGAGTTCAAGGAGGAGTTTGGTTGGAGCGACGAGGCGCGTGGCTGGTACATCGCCATCACGTACATTATTGCCGGCCTGATTGTCACCCAGATCGGTGTCCTGACCGACCGCCTGGGTAGAAGGAGAACGCTGCTCGGCGTTACCTTGATTACACCGATATTCGTCGCGGCACTGACGTGGGTGCCCAGTACTGCGTTGCTGCTCGTGTTCCGAACCTTGGGCTTCGCCACCGCCGGCGCGCAATCACCAATAACCGTTACAACCGTGCTAATCTGTCTTGAATCAACCCATTGCCGCCGGACTCAATGACCTGCGCCTGCTGGCCCACGTGCCGGCCCGCACCTGGAAGGTTTTCGCTATCTGCCTGATCGGCGTCACCTTTGCGAACCTCGACCACTCGCTGTTCAACTATGTACTGACGGAGTTCAAGGAGGAGTTTGGTTGGAGCGATGAGGCGCGTGGCTGGTACATCGCCATCACGTACATTATTGCCGGCCTGATTGTCACCCAGATCGGTGTCCTGACCGACCGCATGGGTAGAAGGAGAACACTGCTCGGCGTTACCTTGATTACCCCGATATTCGTCGCGGCGCTGACATGGGTGCCCAGCACTGCGTTGCTGCTCGTGTTCCGAACCTTGGGCTTCGCCACTGCGGGCGCGCAGTCACCAATAACCGTTACGACCGTGCTCGAGGAGTCGCCGGCACGGCTGCGCGGGCTGTTTTCCGGGGTTTTACAGATCGGTTTTCCGCTGGGTTACTTCCTCGGGGGCTATCTGCTGGTGCCCTGGGTGTATACGACCTTCGGCTGGCGATACATTTTCTTGCTGGGGTTTTTGTTTCTGCCCTATGCGTGGATAATTTACCGTTACCTGGACGAACCGGAAGTCTGGCTCAAAGCAAATGCCGCGCGGGAAGCGGGTGAGGCCGATCAACCGGCTATTCGGGAGTTGTTCCGACCCGGCATACGACGCAAGACGCTGCTGTTGTTTGCGGGTCAGTTCCTTTCCGTGTTCGCGATCGGCGCCTCGACCTTGCTGACCGCTTATTTTCGGGAATCCAGGGGCTGGGGTGCGGAACAGGCGATCGAGACCGTCGCTATATCGATGGGCGTCGCCATCCTCGGTTACATTACGGCGGCATTTGTCGGTGAATTCCTCATCAGCAGGCGCAACACGATCGTGATCTGGTGCCTGTGCGCCGCGGTGGGCTTCATCCCAATGCTGTGGTTTGCAACCGGTTTCAGCGCGACACTGATCGCGTTCTGCGCGTTGACATTCTTCTTTTACGGTAGCTACGCCGTTATCGCGACGTTTATCGCGGAGAATTTCCCGGCGGAACTGCGCGCCACCGCAACCAGCTTCGCCGGTTCCTTTGCGGTCAATCTGGGCTTTGGACTGGGTCCGCTGGCGCTGTCGTATATCTACCCGGTGTTCGGCTGGGAATGGGGCCTGACCTGGACCGCGGCCGTGCCGATGGGCATCGCCGGGCTCGTGTTTCTGGCTTCAAAGCCCGTCCCGCGCGAGATGGTTTAGGTGCCCGCCAAAGCTAAAGCATAAACATTAAGAATATATTGTAAGTGACTATTTTATATTGGATTAAGTTCCTGAGAAGCTCCGCACATAAGCGATCAGGTCCTTGATCTGCTGGTCGGTGAAGATCGCTCCCCACGGGTACATGACAATCGACTTGCCGATTCCTTCGCCACCGCGGCAGATGGCCAGATACAGGTAGGCATCCGGTAACTGGCCCATGTATTCCGCGTCGCTCTGGTCCGGGGGCGGCTCGTCCATGTGCATGATGATGACTTCGGCCTTGCCGTCGAAACCGTGGCATTCCGCACAATGTTCCTGGTGCAGCGGTTGCCCGCGCTCAGCATCCCCGCGTAAATCACCCGTGGCCCCACAATCATTGGTCGCCAAAGCTGTTTCAGTCTCGGGCACGCCGGCGATAGTCAAGTTTTCGTCTCCCGCCGAATCCTCGGCCAGCAGTGCGCCGGCCGGCGCAAGCATTGCAACTGCCAGTGCGGCAAGAAGGCCTTGTGCAGATAAAACCCTGTCAAGCATGTTGGCGCTCCTCATCGTTCAGACCTGGACCCAACCGTAGGAGGTATTGCTCGGTTCGGCGCCTTCGTACAGATAAGCTGACTTCATCTTCGAAATACTGTCACTCGGGAAGGCCAGTCGGGCTGCATTGATATCGACGCCGTACAAGCCTGCCAGGTTTGGCCCGAATATCAGTTCGCGGTCGGTATCGGTGATCGGCGCGTAGCCGAACTGCTCCTGTAGCGGTTCGGGAATCTGGAAACGGCGGAATGCTTCGATCAGCCATTGCGGCGACCCCCACCAGATGCAGTCCGTGCCCCAGATCACGTGATCGGCCCCGAAGCTGCGAATCAGCTGGCCCAGCAGATGACCACACAGATCCGGGTGGGTAATCACCGAGTAGCCAAACACGGTACCAAGTTCCGGATAGACATTGGTCATCCACGGATTCTCGTCGCGCATCCGACACAGATCGGTCGTCCACGCAATGTATCCGTCCTCGCCGATACCGCTTTCACCTTCTTTCAGATCGGCCGCTGCCATGTGCTTCATCCCGGAGTGGTAGAGAATGAAGTTCAGTTCGGGGAAATCCTTGGCGGCCTTTACGACATCACCCGGATGCACGTAGGGCTCCGACCGTTTCCCCAGCGGCAGGCCCTTGTGGATGCTGATATTCCGGATACCCAGTTCGCGTGATTTCTCCCAGAAAGGATAAGCAATCACCTCGTCGTCGAGATTCCAGAACGCCGCCGGATTGCCCGTATAGCACTTCCAACCGTCGATCTTGTATTCACGAATCTGGAATTCAGCGTCCTCGAGCGGGTCGTAGCCTTCGGCCGGAACCGGGTTCGCTAGGCCATGGCTCAACATGCGCTGCGAACCAGCCACGTCATTGAACAGGTTGCGGGTCGCGACCATCTCATCGGATGGCAATGCGTAGTGCTCAGGCTTGCCGATCGCGGCACCGGTCATGATCGCCATGACGGTATCACTGTCGAAGAAGATCTCCTTGAGGAAATTCGCCCGGTGCAGGGTATCCGGTCCCGGGTCTATGCCTTCGAGCTCCGGGTTCAGACCGACCCGCGCGGTGATCTTGCGCATCATCAATGGTCCCGGAATCTCATCCTTAACATGATGCGTCTGAGCGTCGAAGATAAACTGGTCCTTGGGCCAGCGCTCGTTGTAGGCATCTGCTTCCATCGCTTCTGCAACGCTGACCGTAAATGCAGTGCCGAACACTTCGTTCATCGCGATAAACGCCGTCGCCATCCCGCCGCTGGTCTTCAGAAACGCCCGCCGCGACATGCCCAGCTTCTTGGCATAGACCTTTGCGAGCTGATTGACCCGGTATTCGACCCGCCGCTGGTCGTGCGTCTGGCGCATCGGCACGAATTCTTCGTTCGACACAATTTGTGTCGGCACCGGTGACATCGCGCCGGTCAGGCGATCCCTGGCATGTTTCTTCATCCACATGGGTCTTCCTCCGTGACTGGCCTGACCTGTTGACGGCCTCGGCGCGCCACTATTGCAGAATATATGTAATTACACATAAATGCCTGGTGGTCTCCAGGCCCGGCCAGCGGCGCAAAAAAAACCGCCGGGCCAGCATGATGGCAGTCCCGGCGGCTTAGGCACGTCCAAAAATACGCTTACATGTACTCAGCGCGATACCAGTCGTTGACGTCGTCACCGGTTGTCAGCCAGACCTTGTCGTGGCTGGCGATGTGCCGGAATGCACGAGCCAAGTGCTTGAACTTGTTCGGCTGGCCAACAAAAAACGTATGCAGGCAGATTGGCATGCAACGGGCGGTGGTCGCGCCGTCCTCGTAGAGCACGTCGAACTGGTCGATAATCATGTCACCGAAGGCCTCGGAACTGACACCGACATTCATGAATGCCGGGATGTCATTGAGTTCGACCGTGTACGGCACGGAAATCAGATTATTCTTGGGCGTATTGAACCGGAACGGATGATCGTCTGCGGTGTAATCGCACAGATACTCAACCCCGTACTCCTCCAGCAGGCGAGGCGTGTTGTTCGTGTGCGTCAGGAACGGTGACAGCCAGCCCTTGGTCTTGCGGCCGATTGCCTCCTCCATCGCATTCAGCGTCGACTCGAGAATATCGCGCTCCTTGGCTTCCTCGAGAAGGGTGGTTTCGCCGTCAGCGCCACGAACATTGCCGATGAAGTTGGCCGGGGCGTTGTTGACGCCGTGGCCGATCCAGGCCCACTTGCGTTTTTGACCCTCCTCGACGATGCGCGGATATTCGCGAATGATTTCACCGTTCAGGCACACGGTACCCCGCATGCCGAGCTCATCCATCAGGTCCATCATGCGCCACAGCCCGACCCGGTTGCCGTAATCGCGCCAACCATAGTTCAGCGGATCCGGGTTGAAACCTGAGGTCCCCGGAATCAGCGACGTACCTGGAATAGCGGCCGGGAAGTGCTCGATGTTGATAAACGGTGTAACCGCAACCCGGGCACCATCCGGTAGCTTGAACGGATCGCGATCGATGATCGGCACGTAATCGTAGTGTTCAGATTGTGTTAGTTCAGCCATTTGGCACCTCTTTGTACTGCAATCTAGTGTTCTTGATTATTGGATCGGTAGGACCGATGTGATTAAGCCAGGCCTCTGAGGTACTCAAGAGCCTCTTCCTTGCTGATTACGTCGCCGTACTTGGCATTGATATCGAACAGGTTGGCCTCGTGCGGACCCTCGTGCCGGTCACCGATGCATTCACGGACGCAAATCGGCCGGAAACCGCTTTGTACGCAATCGACCGCGGTTGCTCGGATACAGCCCGATGTCGTACAGCCTGTGATGATCAGCGTATCGATGCCAGCAGCAGTCAGTGTTGAGGCGAAACTGGTGCCGAAGAACACGCTCGCATATTGCTTGGTGATCAGCGTTTCCCCTTCGGCGGGTTTGACCTCATCGCAGATTTCCGCCAGGGGATTACCTTCAACCAGCACTTTCAGCACCGGCGCCTTTTTGATCCAGACGCCACCGTCGATGAAAGTGGTCGGGTTGTAGCGGACCTGGGTATGAAAGATCGGGATACCGGCCTCTCGCGCGGCTTCGAGCAACTCCGGCATCTCCTTTACGCAGTCGACCACACCAGGCGCATAGAGATCAGATCCCTCGGTGGTGTAACCCTTCAGCAAGTCGATCACCACCAGCGCCGATTTGTTGCCAAAACCGAGCCGGCTGTCCCAGACGCCTTCGTAGTTCTGTTCAGCAGATTTTGCCATGAGCGTTCCCCTCGTTATTCTGGTTGGCTCTCCGGGGTTCGGACCGCCCATTGAATCTTGGCGACCGTTACCCGATTCCTGCCCGATTTTGCACCGGGCAAGGTCTTGTCTTATCCGCCGATACTACCGCAGAAGGTCCTTCCAAGGACAGACCCCAGCTAGGACTCGGCGGGGCTACGTCCGCAGCATGGAAGGCCGATAGACAACGCGTAACGGTATGATGGTCCGGCGACCGGGCGCCCCTTACACCCCGGATGGGTCGAAACTAACTGACGAGCTGTCCGGACCCGCAGCCCTTGAGGGAGACGATGATGGTGATGCAGTACAGCGCCGTGGGCATTCAGAACCAATCGACGATGGCATTGACCCGCGATGATTACTGGAGAGATCTCGAACGCTTGGGCAAGAGCATCGGCTATGCGGTCTGGAACTGCAGTCTCGATCTGCCCGTCAGGCTGGTCGCAGTTTCCGAAGGCGGTATCGGCGGCTGGTGCCTGGGCGGTGGCGAAGAACATATCCGGATTTGCCGGGAAGTGGCGCCGGAGATTCCAGGCAAGGAAACCGCATTTCTTGGCGACATCTGCAAAGAAATGAATTGCTACCTGATCGCCCAGATGGTCGCCAAGGATCCGGAGCTCATGGAAGACCGCATTTTCAACATCGCATTTATTATCGATCCCAACGGGGAAATAATTCACAAGCATTACAAAACGGCATTCTATCCACGCGAACCCAACACCGCGCCGAGCGACATTTGGGACGTGTTCATCGAACGCTTTGGGGATGACCCGATCAAACTGCATCAGGCACTGTTTCCGGTGGCACGGACGGAAATCGGCAATATCGGCACGCTGATCTGTGCCGAGGGCAGCTATCCCGAGGCAGCGCGCGGACTTGCACTGAACGGGGCCGAAATCATCTGGCGAACTCAATACCCGGAACCGTGGATGGGTAATTCGATGGCCGAGATCCAAAATCGTGCCCACGCGATTTTTAATACCTGTTATGTGCTATCTCCGAATATTGGGTCTATCTCTTTGCCGGGCGACCCGGATCACCTGCTTTCTTGCGGCCGCAGTCAGATCATCGATTATCGCGGCACGATCATCTCTGAATATGTCGGTGGCGGTGAATCGCTGGTCAGCGCAATTCTCAACATCGATGGCTTACGCGACTTTCGTATTCGAGGCCAATGGCAGAACCTCGCCAAGGACATGCGCGTAGAGGAGTACCAAGTGATCTACGATGCGATGATGGCGCGTGGCGGAATTTATCCAAAGAATCTTTGCATCGACCAACCACCGCTGGATGACGCCGGGCAAATCGAACTTGGCCGGAATCAGATCAACAAAATGGTTGAGTGGGGCGTCTATACACCGCCGCCAGGCTGGGAGCCGTACGCGATTTCCCCGGAGCTGACCGAGAGACTGGCCGCGGCGGCAAAACCGGCGCGTTGAGTCCGGGCCCGAATCGGATGCTTCAGCTTTTCCCGTTGCGCGGCGTGTAAACGCCCCGGCTCTGCAGGCGACTGACCGTTTCGCGAAACACCTCGCCGGCACCTTCATGCTGCATTGGCGGGAGATTTTTCGGCCAGATGTCTTGCTTGTAAAGATCCCGGAAGATTTCGGAACGAATGTACGGAATCCAGTTCTGGAACCGGGCCGTCTCCCGGTAGTAACGCAACGCGTCGATATTGATTTCGGCAGCCACGTAGCAATCGCCAACCACCGTGCTCTTCGTCATCACGTCGCCCTTGTAGTTGACGATCGAGGACCGGCCACCGAGCGCCCCCTCCGATGACCGTGGGAGCGCCGCCGTCCTCGGCCGGCATGATCAATGACCCGGTATTCGGTCCAATCATGTAGGCCGTGTTGTCCATGGCGCGAGCCCGGTTCTGCACCTCGAAAATTTCCCGGGACACCCACGGTTCGGGTAACGACGCCCGGTAAAGGATTTCAGCGCCGTTCAGTGCAAAGGCCCGGTAGCTCTCCGGGAATGCACCCTCGACACCAACGGTCCCGGCAATATTGCCAATTTCGGTTCGCGCCACCGGGAAAAAGGTTTCCAGTGAATCCCCATGCATCGCGACCCATTCATCATAGACGTCGTGCGGCGTCGTTGAATGTTCTACAAACAGGACAATATTTTTGCGGTGTTTGTAGATCACGTCGCCGTTGGGATCGACGATAAAAACCGTGTTAAAGAACCGGTCCGGAAATTCCGGAATGGTGTCTTTTAGCGTTGCGATGATGTAACAGCCATGCTGCTTTGCTTTATCGCCAAAAAAATCAGTCTCCGGGCCCGGAATCTGAGCGGCCATGGTTTCCGCGTATTCGGCTGGCGACAGGTTCAGGATCTCGTCTGCGAAACCCTGAACGGCTCCCTCGCCCAGTGCAATCAGCCTGACCGGCAGTTCCAGTGAGCAGATATGCATCACCAGGTCAATCATATTTCCGATGTGGTTGAGGTTCTTTTCGACCTCGGCCCTGCTCGTGACGTGGCGCACGGTCGTCTGTAATGCGACCGCCTGATATGGATCAATCATTTTTGTTTGTTCCTCTTACCTGTAACATTAATGCCTATCGTCGGGGTCTACGTAATCTTCAATCCGTATATCGCCGGCACCGGGAATTATCGGCCGAATCAATCGATCAGCGTCTTCCAGATCTTTGGTGGCGTCGATGCCGATTCGAACAGAGACTTGCCCTTCTTTTGCGCAGCGTTCGATCTCCCAGCTGACAATATCGGGAATAACCATATATTTGGACGCGTCGCCAACGCGCGACCAGATGGCCCATTCGGTCTCTTCGAGGTTAAACACGTCGATATCTTCGTCAACTACGACGATGCGTTTGACAATGGTGCCCACAGGAAAGAGCCCGGTATGTGCCTTGAACGCTGATGTAATCAGTTCACGAGGCTCTTCGTCGTTTTGCTTATGTATGGATACGAATACATGCAGCATACTACCCATGCGTGGGTCGCAGGACACGTTAATTTCCTTGATATTTGGAAACTGCCGCTTCATTTCATTGGACAGCACAGACTGCATACCATAGGTGGAGATGGCGCCTATCGTGTTGTGCTCTGGGTGGCGGCCCGCCATGATCGTATAGAACATCGCGTCCCGGCGATGCGTGATCGCGGTAATTTTCGACAGCGGGGCGGTTTCCGGCCCGTATTGATCGGCAAACTCACCGAGCGTGTTTTCAATTTTTTGTGAAAAGTCGACCCGGCATTCGATGACGATCTCGGCATTGGCCGGCACGAGCAGGTCACTGGTCTCACACTTGACCATGTCGATCGGACGTCCCTGTAATGCGCCCGCGATATCGAGTTCAGACACCCCCGGGGGGTGTTTTCCGGATGCGCACATCAGCAGTGCCGGGTCTGGTCCGATCACCATAGCGATCGGCATGCTTTCTCCTTTACTCTCAGCGCGTGCGTAGATCTTCCGCAAATCACTCATTGAGCTGGCATTGATGATCATGCTGTCTTTGCTGACGATCTGGCATCTGTAAAAGCCAACATTCAACTGGCCAGCTTCCTCATTGCGACTGACTCCGACCGCGCCGGTAATAAACGGTCCGCTATCGAATTCAAAAAATGTTGGGACCGGTATTTTTGCCAGGTCGATCGCGTCGCCGGTGTTAATCACCTCTTTGACCGGGGCCTCGTCGACGACCCGGTAGGCCAGCGGAGACTCGGTCGCAGTCGCCAGAAGATCGGCAATCTCTCTGTGCGTTACCGCATCTGGCGAAGGGCGTTGCAGCGCCAGCGCCAGGCGTCCGGAGCCATTCAGCAGTCCACCAACGACAGGCATTTCTGAGCCTTTGACGTTTTCGAACAGGTACGCCTTGCCTTTCTTCTCCAGGCGTGAAATGACCGCCGGCATCTCGTATTTGCGGTCAACTGCCCGCTTGACTCTGACGAGGTCTCCTGATTCCTCGAGCAGTTCAATAAACGATCTGAAATCGTGCACGCTGTGAGTCTCCTTGCTGGATACGCTGCCGGACGATGAACCGCGTACTCGCGGGGCTGGCGTCAGTCTCTGGCTTTAATGCAACAGATTCTACCTGCGGCGGGCGGCTCAAACACCGGGCAGCCGGGCATCGACCGAGTAGCGGCATGAACTGAAGCGTGGCGGGGCTAGCCATGCTGCAACGGCCGGCGGCACGCCCACCGCTCGCGGGCGGGCGCAGCGTGGTTAATTAATCTCTTTAATTATCAAAGAATTATAATAACTATCTATAGATAGCTTGACTCCGTAGCCCAACGGTTCTGGCCGCTCAGCTCTGCCAGCGCTGCCGTAACCAGTAATCTACCGATAGCTTGCCGGGCCCGTGAAACACGGTAATCAGTAGCATCAATCCCCACAGATAGTGGTCCTTCATGCCCCCGATACTGATGTCGGGATAGGAAATTGCGGCAAACCAGTTCAGCACAAACAGAATCAGCGCGGCAGGACGGCTAGCCAGGCCGATAACGAGCAGCACCGGCATGACCAGTTCAATACCGGTCGCAAGATACGCAGCAAGCTCCGGTGGAAAGATCGGGACGTCATATTCCCATTTGAATAGTTCCAGGGTTGAACTCCAACTCTGGATCTTGACGTTGCCGGATCTCCAGAACACCCAGGCCACATAGAGGCGGATGCCCAAATCGAGCACCGGGGCGACGAACTCCAGACCCCGAACCGCAGTTAAGTACAGGGAGCGCAGCGTGTTTATTGCAGCAGATGCCATGTCACCTCCTCAGTCTGTTGACTCGGCTAATTGAAATCCAGCAATCCATCCGTGTTCCACGCAATGTGGCAGCAGCGTGGCCATATCCGGGAACTTGTTACTGAGTACCCGCATAGGCACGTTTCCTGTCAGGTCTGACAACAACGACCACTCGTTGTCTCGGAGCGGGTCGATCCGCATGTCGTATCCACGGCGCCAAACGATGAGCCGTGCGGCGCCTTCATCGAGATCGACTTCGTCGGCGCCAGTCCATTCGTCCTGGTTGACCTGCCATATGCGGTGCACGGGGTACTGCGAAGCCAGCAGGGCCGCGGAGGCCGGCAACGCGAACACCAGGCGATCGCGGTCACTTTCGGGAACCTCACCCAAGCCGTCGATATTCAGAGCGGTCTCGTCAGCGGCCGAAAACGCGCTGTGCCACGCCCATTCCAGGCGCGCGACGTCGGGCAGGTAAGGAAGCCCGGCCGCAGGTTCGAAGCCCTCGATGAATTCTGCAAAGCTACTGCCGTACTCCGCCAGGTCCGGCGAATGTGAGGGCGTAATACGCATATAGCGAGAAGCCATCCCGTCGAAAAACTCCCGGCCAAGCAGGCGCTTCGTCACCGGGTAGAGTTGGCCCAGCGCTCGCGTGAATGTGCCGGTAACGGCCCGCCGGTAGATGCGTAAATGCTCCGGGGAAGACAGCCCGTGCGTCGCGTTGACGGTTTCACTGGCCGCGCAAACTTCCGTACCATCGGCATCGGCAGCCATAATGGCCTCGCGTACGCAATGCTGTAATTGATTCAGGCGCTGCACGAATGGGCCTCGAGTGCTGTCTGCGCCTTTTCTGCCTCCGCCACCAGCACCTCCAGATCCGGGATATCCGTATCCCACTCGATCAATGTCGGCACCGGTCCGATTCGCTCAATAGTGAGCTGGTACAGCTCCCATACCGGGGGATGAACACGCTCGCCGTGGGTGTCGAAAAGGTAATTATCGTATTGTGCGAATCCGGCCAGGTGAATTTCCCTGACCCTCGCCGCTGGCAATGCATCCAGGTAATTGGTCGCTGCAAAGCCGTGGTTGCTTGCATTGACGTAGGCATTGTTAACATCGAACAGAATATCGCAGTCGGACGACTCAGCAACTTCCCTGACGAACTCCCATTCCGACATCTCCGCATCCCTGTAGCTCAGGTAGGTCGACGGATTCTCGATCAGGATCCGGCGCCCCAGGAAGTCCTGCACCTGGTCAATGCGTGCGACAACATGATCCAGTGCCTCTTGAGTATATGGCAGGGGCAGCAGGTCATGCACGTATTCCCCACCGACGGAAATCCATGCCAGGTGATCGGAAAGCCATTCTGGCTCGAAACGATCCGCCAGCGATTTAAGCCGGGCAAGGTAGTCGAAATTCAGCGGGTCAGTTGAACCGAGCGACATCCCAACCCCGTGCAAGGTGATGGGATAGAGATTCCGAATTTGTTCCAGGTTTGCCAGTGCTGTTCCGCCCGCCGCATAGTAATTCTCGGACAGGACCTCCAACCACGGCACCGCCGGCTGTCGGGCAATGATTTCCTGGTGGTGTTGCGAACGCAGGCCGATGCCGGCACCGCGAATTCGTACGTCGGCAGTTTCAGACATATAGCTGTAACAAACGGCAGCTCAACGGGCGCAGCTGCAGAAAACGGGAACGACTTTGGATTAGCGAAGCCGTCCCCGTGTCAATCAGGCAGCTTAGGATTCTTTCGGAGCCGCTTCTTTCAATGAGGATCCAGCGATCTTGCCGCAGGTGCCTGCCGGCACGTAAATCCACTCTTCAGCACTATTGTCCGCGGTTGCCTGGCCCGCGCATGCATGCAGGCTGGTCCCGCAGTCATTCATGCCGGATTTGACGACGCCTGCGCATTTTTCAAAGCCGGGCTTTGCGGCCGCGGCATTATCAGCAATCGCGCCAAGCCCCAGCGCAAGTACGCCCGCAAGGGCAGCATTCATAAGGTTCTTGGTCTCTTTCACTTGATACTCCTTCGAGTTGTGTCGGTAACCGGACGCCCAGTAGACCAGTACTGCATGGTCAAGTTCCCGGGCGATGCCTCCATTTTGGATTTTGTCACGTGCCCGATCCCAGGCGGATGGGCGCTATTCTTCCTCGGTCTTGCGATACAACTCGAGGACCTGCAGAAAATCAGCTTCGCCAAGGACCTGTTGCCGGGCGGCGGCCTCCGGCTCGATTGAACAACCGGCTACCGAACCACCGATGGCGGCGTGGCCCTCGGCAAGTTTTTCAATGCGGTACCACTTGTACCAGCGTTCGAGGGGCAGGGCGGTGCTTAAATCCGTGTAGTCTTCGTACATATCGTACCGTCCAGAAACAATGCGAATCTCGTCGGGATCCAGACCGTAACTGGTGCACAAGTTTACCCACTCGTTTTGATCATTGATCATCATCGGGCTCAGCGTAACCCTGTGGCCTGAACGATACAAGATTTTGGTGTTGTGTCGCTTGCCCGGATGGCGCCCGGTACCGGGTGCGTATTTATGACGAATGGGTCGACTGGATCACGCTGGAGCGCATGATCCCCGGAAACGATCCTAGGCCGAAACCTCCTCCAGCTGTTCGGCATCGATTTCATTCAGATAGTCCCCAAGCGGTCGTGGAGTGCCGATAAAATATCCCTGGGCCCAGGTGACACCCAAATCCTTGAGCAGATCCATGCTCTTCTGGTCCTGCACAAATTCCGCGACCGTTTCGAGATTCATGACTCTTGCGATTTCCGCAATCGCCGCAACCATCGATTTCGAGACTTCGTTCTCAGTAATATCACGCACGAAACTGCCGTCGATTTTCAGCGCGTTGACCGGGAAAAGCTTCAGGTACGCAAATGAACTCAGGCCGGTACCAAAATCGTCGAGCGAGAAGTGACAGCCCAACTCTTTCAGAACATTCATAAATAGCTGTGCTTTCTGTAAGTTTGCTACAGCCACGGTCTCGGTGATCTCAAAACTTAGCCGGTTAGGTGCCAAACCAGAACGCTGCAGTTCGCTACGGACAAAATCCAGAAACTGATCGTTACCGAGGCTCTGGCCAGACAGGTTAATCGCGAACCTGATGGAGCTATGGTTGCTATTAACCAAGGCGTCGACGGATGATGCAACCACCCACCGATCAAGTTCCTGCATCAGCTGATAGCGCTCCGCCGCTGACATAAATTCTGCCGGTTCGACAGGGTCGCCGGCCGTGTTCAGCATGCGCACGAGTATCTCGAAATAATGAGTGAGATCGCCTCCCTTCAAGGAGACGATAGGCTGTGCGTACAAAATGAGCCGTCCGGACTCAATCGCGTTACGAATCGAACCGACCTGGTTAATATCCTCCAGCCTCTGCACGATGCTGGTGTCTGCAGACTGGTACACCTCGACACGTCCTCGACCTCGGTCTTTGGCGGCCTGGCATGCGACCTGGGCCGGCACCAGCGCACTTCGGACTCCATCGTTAGACGGAACCAATTGGGCTACACCAATGCTGACCGAGGGACGAAAACTTTTACCATCCTCCGCATACCCTTTTTCGTTCAGTTCGGTGCATATTTTCTTGGCGATTTTTTCAGCATTCTTCACGCTTTTGTTCTTGAGCAAAGCAGCAAAGCTGTCGCTGGTCACACGGGTCACCAGGTGCTCTCCAAGGTTCTTTTTCAAAATGGCAGCAAACTCTTTCAGCACGATGTCACCGTAGGCGCGGCCAAAAGTATCGTTGACGACGTGCAACTGGTCGATATCCAGGAACATCAGGCTGTAATAATCTTCAATGTCACGACAGGCTTCGTCCAGCTGGTGCTCAAAATTTGGCCAGAGAATCAATCCGGTCAGAGCGTCGAAATCCCGCTCGATGACGTGTTCGATTGTTGAAACGACGAATCCGATCAGGCCGGATAAACGGGCCGCATATTCAGGGTCTGCGCCACCGTGAGACAAGACCAGGACGCCGATCGGGGTTTCGGCGTTTTGGCGGATCAACGTGCTGTACGTGTCTCCGAGCTCGTCACTTGCCGCTGGTACGAAGCCCGCCTCCAGGTCATCCAGATCGGGTTCAGCTTCGGCTTCGGGATCAGCTTCTCCCTCGGCTTCGGCTTTAGCTTTAGCTTCGGCTTTGGATTCAGCCTCGGCCTCGACCAATGATTCAAAAAACAGCTGCGCCTCGGTCTTGTTGACCGGATCGTCTCCAATTGCAAAATAGAGCTTCTTATCCGGCACTACGAGCGTCGCGCCAATAACCTTGAGGTGCTCAAGACACAGCTCCAGCACGCTGCCTAAAACCTGCTGACAACTGGTACGTTGCCTGGCCTCATCGCCAAGCGCCTGCAGGAAATCATGGTCAGTGGTTTGCGCTTCAAGCTGCTTGTTAACATCCATCAGGTAATAACGAAGACTTAGCTCCCGCCCGAGGCTGCGAACCGCCGGTGATAACACGTCGACGCAAAACTGGTAGGGCATGCCCCCGGTGTCCGGGTCAACGACAGCCGTCAGGGCACCGAGGTTTCTACCGCGATCGCTTGTCAGCGGGATAACAAACGCGGTGGCGCGGTCCAGTTTAATGCGCGCCTCGTCACCTGGAATATCACCGTCACCGAGCACCTCTGCCAGTGCTGCGTGGAAATCATCGTTGAGTTCGAAGGGCTGGTCGTCGCGATCACGCCAAAACAGACGGCCTTTGCGGTCGTGGAATAGAAAACCCAACGCCTGCGGCAACAGGGCATTAAGGAATGCTGAGAAGTCTGCAAATACTTCGGTTTTTTGTCGGCCGGCCGCCATCGTTTCCCCGAGATAGAAGATTTGTGCGCGTATTCTGCATGTTGACACCGCTTGCGCCTGTGATCGCGCTCCCAATTCCCGTAGTCATGCCGCGGGCCAGGGGAGCCGGCCAGATCTACCTCAGTGATGATCGCGGATTACCGGGCTACGGCTGCCGTCCAAAATCCGCCATAAGCCGCTTCAGACGGCCGTAACGGAGTCGTTTGGGATTATGTTAAAGAGGAACATCACGGACTCAGTGATCGGTACAGAAACGGCAGGCTGGCGTCCATCCGGTAGTCAATCCCGGAGTGGGTGTCGTCGAACTCCTCGTAGATATGATTCACGCCGGCTTCCTGCAATCGCTTGGATAAGATCCGGCTGCCGAACTGGATGTGATACTGGTCGCGCCACCCGCAGTCGATGAATAAACCGCTCAAGCTCTTCAGGTTTTTCGCGTAGCGCGTGACAAGGTTGATCGGGTCGTGCTTAAGCCAACGTTGCCAGCGGGCATTAAGCAATTCCCCGGTCTCCATATTAAAAGGAATCCTGAAGCCATTCGGTGCCTCGGGATCGGGGTCGTAACTCGCGGCCATGCACAAGTTCATCAAGCAATGGATTTCACGGCTACTGGGGTCGGATCGTTTCCAGGCTTTGCGCAGGAAGTCTCGAACACGGCCATCATCCAGACCTTCAGATACACCAGCCTGTTCCGCTACAACATCAATGGCACCCGCGCGTCGCCGCCGTGGTCGGTAACGGGCCAGCTCCGCCAGCGTGCCAGGCCAGTCCGAACGGTAGACAAAGTCGAAATAGGCATCGCCGGAATGATTGGCCACTGCGCCCCAGTAACGGGTGTACTTCATGCCGTGAATCATCGCCCCGTAGCCGCCCGAGGATTTGCCGAAGCAGCCACGGTGTTCCCGCGACCCCAGGGTTCTGAGTTCCTTGTCTACGAAAGGAATCAGTTCGCGGGTCAGGTAATCCGCGTAACGGCCGATTGCAGTCGAATTGATATATTGATTTCCGCCTAGCGCAGTAAAGCAATCCGGAAATACGATGATGGTGGGGCCCATTTTGCGTTGGTGCATCAGGCGGGCGACCCGTTCCGGGACATTCTCGTCGAAGTTTCGCCAATTCGTATGCGAATGCCCCGATCCCGTGTAACCGACCAGATCAAAAAGGACAGGATAGCGCCGCCCGCGGCCGTGCGCATAGCCTCGGTCGTACTGAGGCGGTAGCAAAACATCCAGGGTTCGGGCATGAGGATCGCCCAGCGGGTTATCCGCTAGCACCTTCGATGTGTATTCAAGCGTCAGTAATCTGCCATTGCGCCAGGTCGGTCGTTTAAGTGCCATAAGAGTCGAGTCGGCTTTCAGTTGGAGTTCTGCGCGGGCAGAAGCTATTGTCACATAGGCGGATGAAATACACAGGAGGTGGCGAGTGGCTGATTTGAAAGCTGAAATAGAGACGGTACTGAACCAGGCTGCAGAAATCTGGAACTCCCAGGACTATGCCCGGTTGAAGGAGCTGTGGGATACGAATGATCGCGAACCGTTCTACCTGGCCGAAGAACAAGACGACTGGGTCTTTGGCTGGAAGCAACTAGAAAAATATTGGGAGCCGGTTCCGGGAAAACGGTCAATCGAGGCAATCATGATGCGGTACTACGATGTCCGTGCGAAACTCATCGCCCCGGATCTCGCCCTGGCGGCTTTCTGGGTGCGTCACGACATGAAGATGCGCGGACCGCTGAACGCCTGGGGCGGCAACGCCCGCGTTACGGCCGTTTTCCGGCGTAACGATGGGCAGTGGCAATTTATCAGTTATGCCGAGGCGTGCATGACTCCGTTACGTTATATGCAGAAACTTTACGAATTAAATCTATCGCCGGAATTTGCCGAGTTTCACAAAGACATTATGGACCGCGAGAATCGGGCCGCTGAACAGGCGAGCTAATTCAAACACGCCATTGCAATCAACCAAGCTTGCGACGCTTACGTCTCCGTGGAGGTATGTCGATGAGTAAAAGTTTTCTATCAGCGGTAGTCATACTACTGACAATAATTGCAGCGGGCGTCGGGTCGCCAGGCCAGGCCTTCGCTGAGGACGCGGATCTGGCGCCGACGGTCCTGATCACCGGGTCAAACCGGGGTATTGGGTTCGAGTTTGTCCGGCAATATGCGGCCAAAGGCTGGAACGTGATTGCCACCTGCCGACGCCCCCACGAAGCGGATGAATTGCAGGCAGTGGCCGCCGAGTATCCGAATGTGACGATTGAGGAGCTCGATGTACTGCGGCATGACATGATCGATGCCCTGGCCAAGAAGTACAAAGACCAGCCGATCGATGTGTTATTGAACAATGCAGGGTTTTTCGGCGATACCTTGCAGATTATCGGTCAGTTCTATGGCCGGCTCGATTATTCGTTGCTGGATCGCTATATATGGACCAGTGCCGTTGGACCACTGAAAATGTCGGAAGCGTTTTTCGATCATGTCGCGGCCAGCAACCAGAAAAAGATGATGAGTTTGTCCAGCCTCGAGGGATCGATCCAGGGCAACCTGTCACCCGGACAATTCTGGTACTCCGCAGCCAAGGTGTCACAGAATATTTTCATGACCAAGGTCGCGGACCTGCCGAAGACCAAACGCGCCGGCATTATGGTCGGGATGTTTTCCCCAGGCCTGATTATCCGCGACTACACGCGGAATCTGGACGTGCCGGATAAAGTCGAAGTGGAGGTCAGCGTAGCCGGAATGATCAACGTGATCGAGAATTTCACACCGGAAATGTCTGGCTCGTTTATCAAATACAGCGGCGCGACGGTACCCTGGTAGTCAGTCGGAACCTGTCGGTCGCGGAATCGGCCCGCGCGCTGCTTCAAATTCCCGGGCGATTGCCAGCAGCGTGCGATCAGCGCCCAATGGCCCATCAAAACTGATACCGACCGGCAGTCCATCCGTGGTCAATCCCGCCGGCAACGTCAGGCTGGGCACACCGGCGGCGCTTTGATGGACCGTATGGTCGATGATATGAGCGAAGCCGTCCGGCACCTGCTTGCCATTGATTTCCATGTCGGCGTTCTCACCCTCCAGCCGGGTCGCGGGAAACGGTGAGGTCGGGAAAACCATCGCGACTACCTGATGCTCGTCGTAATACGCCTGGATCACCGCCTGCAGGGCCGGGCGCTGCGCTTGCATGACTTCTTCGTATTTGGCGCGTTGCCCGGTCTGATTATAGAACTTGGGTGAGAAACGTTCTTTAACTACTTCTGATGCAATGTTTTTTATGATTTCATCGATGGTGATACGGGTGCCTCGATGCGCCAGGTATTGCGGAAATTCCATTGCGACCTCGTAACTGGTAATTGGCCACGCTACCCGATGCGTCATGGCGGTCAACCCCGGAATGTCGGCCTCCACGATGACAGCGCCCAGGTCGCGTAGCAGCGACACCGCGTCTTTCATGACCGCGGCGGTGCGTTCATCCAGCACCTCCTCCGAATACGGGCTGGACAGCCCCAGGCGCATGCCACTGAGGCTGATTTCCGGCAGCCGGTTTTCCGTACCGCTGAGAACAGCGTCCAGCAATGCCAGGTCGTCGACCGTCGTTGTCATCGGACCGACTGAGTCACGGGTCGGCGCGGACGGGAATACGCCGCCGAAAGGGTAACGTTGAAACGATGGCCTGAACCCGGCGATCCCACATTGGGAGCACGGCACGCGCACGGAACCGTTCGTGTCAGTGCCCAGTCCTGCCGGTGCCATGCGCGCAGCGACGGCCGCGGCCGGACCGCTACTGCTGCCACCGGCATTAAAAGCCGGGCGATAGGGATTTTTGACGCGGCCGAAATGATGGTTGTCGGATGTACCACCGACGGCCAGTTCATACAGATTGCCTTTGCCGGCCACCAGGGCGCCGGCATCGAGTAAGCGTTGCAGGCTCGGCGCATTGTGCTTCGGCACATCATTTTCCAGTGCCGCCGTACCGCCCGAGGTTGGCAGATCACGCGTATCGATGTTGTCCTTGATCAAAAGCGGTACGCCGTGTAGCGGGCCCAGCTCGGCTCCGCTGGCCTGGCGCTGATCGGCTTGCCGGGCTGACCGCAACAAGGCCTCGGGATCCTGGCTAATCAACGCTCGCAGGTCGCTGTGCCGCTCGCAACGTTCAATCACTTCGGTGGCCAGCGCCTCCGCGCTTATATCTCCCTCCCGTAGCCTGGAGGTCAATCCCGTGATCGTGAAATCGTTATACGGATCAGTCATTAGTGCGTGTCCTGCCGGCCGTGCCAAGCTCGGCTAGAATAGCTCGACTGCATAGCGGAGACGAAGACCATGGGCCCATACGATTCACTGCGCGAATACGCTGCCGCTATGGAACAGCAGGGGCAGCTGATGCGCATTCGCGAGATGGACCAGGACCGGTACGAAATGACCGCGTTTGGCTATCGACTTGACGATCGCATGCGATCAAAGGCGCCGGCATTTATCGTCGAACGCACCAAGATCAATGACCGCTGGTATGAAACACCGGTGATCTCGAATGTGCTGAATAGTTACCGCACGGTTGCCCAGGCACTGGGCGCAGAGGGCGTCAGTGACGAGGAAGGCTCGAATTACACGACCGCCGTCAGCCATATCATGAGCTTTCTCGACGCCGACCACAGGTGGGCAAAGATCGACCCGGTCGTCGTGGAACGTTCCGCGGCCCCCTGCAAGGAAGTGATCTTGACCGGGGACGATGCGGACCTATACCGGTTTCCGTGGATACGGAACAACCCGGCGGACGGTGGCCAGTACATCAGCACGGGTGCAGTAGTCACCGATGACCCGGAACTGGGTCGCAACGTTGGTACCCACCGCATGATGATCAAGGGACCGCAAAAACTGGGGCTCGACCTGAGCACGCAAAGTCATGCTTATAAACAGATGGTTCGCGCCACGGAACGCGGCGAGAAATCCGTTCCCGTATCAGTGGCAATTGGTGTCGATCCAATCACCTGGATGATGTCGAGTACCCGGCTAGCCGACGTCGGCGAGGATGAATTCGCGATCGCGGGTGGATTTCGAGGGCGCCCGGTGGAGTTAGTCGAGAGCGAAACGAACGGTCTGCGGGTCCCGGCCACCGCTGAGTTCATTATCGAAGGCGAGATACCGATGGAACGCGAGTGGGAAGGCCCTTACGGCGAAATGCTCGGCTATATCGGGCACCAGAAGAATACCTACAGTATCGACGTTAAGACGATCACGCATCGCGAACGACCGTGGGTTTACAACGTCTGGCCCGGTATTGGTGGCGCTTACCTTACACTGCCGTGGGAAGTCGGCCCGTTTGCCAAGCTCAAGCAGTTGATTCCGGGACTGCGCAAATTGCATACCCTGCCGAAAATTCCACCTATCGCTATCGCCTGTATCGAAAAACGGTTGCCTGGCGAAGGCATTGAAGCCGGAATGCTGATCCTGGGCTACCGCATGACCGGCTTTCACAAGAAAATTGTTATCGTTGTCGACGATGATATTGAACCGACCGACCTGTCACGTGTATTGCACGCGGTAGCGACCCGGTGGCAGCCCGATCCGGCAACGCTGACGGTCAAGCAGTCGTTTCACTTTCTGCTCGATCCCAGCACCCAGCGCAATTTTCTCAGTAGCAAAATTATCATCGACGCAACCCGGCAACTCGCCGCTGAAGGGGGGCCGGAGCATTTTGCGCTGGACAATCGCACCGTCATGGATCAACAGGCACCGCATGCGTTCGATCTGGTCGATCGCCGCTGGGGCGAATATTTTGGCGGCACACAGTACATCTGAACACGGTGAAATAATCAACGGCTAGTCCGGCGGGACGGGTCGAGAAGGATTGGGAGAGACGAACATGCAGCAAACCGTTGCAAGCGCATCGATAGAGAGCGAGAGCAGACCACCGTTCGATTCGTTGCGAGAATACGCGGAGTACCTCGAGAGTCAGGGCCGGCTGGTACGCATCGATCAAATGGATCAAGACCAGTACGAAATAACTGCGTTTGAGTACCGCATGGAGGAGCGGTTCCGCGAACAAGCACCTGCATTTCTGATCGAACGCACAAAACTGGACGATCAGTGGTACGAAACGCCGGTGCTCGGAAACATTCTCGGCAATTTTCGTTCCGTCGCCGAGGTCCTCGGAGTCGAGGAATTAACGGATGTCGAAACCGACATGAACCGGGCGGTCGTCGATAAGATTCTGACGCACCTGAGCTCCAACTTTAAATGGGACATGATCGATCCGGTCACCGTTGAGCGGGACCAGGCGCCGTGCAAGGAAGTGGTTTTGACCGGCGATGAAGTGGACTTGTTCAAGTTTCCTTTCATACGAAACAATCCGGCTGATGGCGGCCGGTTCATCAGCGCCAGCTCGGTGATCATGGAAGACCCTGAACTGGGCCGGAACATGGGCACCTACCGGATGCATATCAAGGGGCCGCGCAAGGCGGGTATATGTTTCACGACGCGGAATCACGGCAACATGTTCATGTGGCGTGCCCGGCAACGTGGTCAGACGACAGTCCCGGTATCGATAGCGATAGGCATTGATCCGATCACCTGGATGATGAGCAGCACCCGGATGGCAGAAATCGGCGAGGATGAATATGCGTTAGCGGGTGGACTACGCGGCAAAGCGGTGGCTATTGTTCGGAGTGAAACCAATGAGCTGATGGTGCCGGCGCATGCCGAGATTGTGCTCGAAGGCGAAATACCGGTTTCGGAGAAAGAACCGGAGGGGCCTTACGGTGAAATGTTGGGGTATATCGGCGGTGAAGAACCCAACCACTGGGTCGACATCAAAGCGATTACGCATAGAGCGACGCCGTGGGTTTACAACCTGATGCCGGGGATTGGCGGTGCATACCTGACCTGGCCATGGCAGGTTGGTCATTTTGCGCGATTGAAGCAATTGATTCCCAGCCTGACGCGCATTCATATGCCGCCGGAAATCCCGCCGATCTGCATCGCCTGTATCGATAAACGGCTTCCCGGCGAAGGCATGGAAGCCGGCTTGTGCATACTCGGCTACCGCCAGACCGGATTCGCCAAAAAGATCGTAATCATCCTGGACACGGATATCGATCCGACGGATCTGACGCGGGTGATGCATGCGGTTGCGACCCGCTGGCAACCGGATCCGGCCAGTATTTTCATCAAGCAGACATTGTCATTGCCGATTGATCCATCCACCCATCGGAATTTTCTGAACAGCAAAATCATCATCGATGCGACGCGGCAATTGCCGGCAGAAGGCGGGCCGGAGAAATTCGCTCTGGATAACCGGACCGTGATGGAAGAGCAAGCCGGCGACGCGTTTGAGTTAGTGGATCAAAAATGGCAAGAATATTTCACGCCGCCTGATTGAACTGCATGCAGGTATGTGTTCATGACACGATTTGGGCCAGCCCGTGCTGACGTTTCAGGGACGGGTCGTCACCGGCGTAGGGCAGGGCGCTTCCTTCACGCAGCTCGATTGGGCCCGAACGAATTTCGTTGAAGTCGCCGGCGTCGATCCGTATCCGGGCACGCTGAACCTGCATGTTGAAGAGACCGATCACCAGTTGACCTGGGACGCCGTCAAGGCTTCACCTGGTTACCGAATCGTCGCTACGGACGGTGTCTCCTGCGATGCCCGCTGCTATCCGGCACAGATTAACGGCCAGCTGCCAGGCGCAGTGGTGATCCCGGAGGTACCCGAGTATCCAGGTTTTCAGGTTGAACTGGTTGCCGCACTGCCGCTCAGGGAGCATTTGTCGCTGGCCGACGGAGATAGCATGGAGCTTTCCATCGTCGGACCAGTGCCGGTTCGTGCCGTGTTGTTCGATGCCGACGGCACGCTGGTGGACTCCATCGACGCGTTTCGCATCGTCGCCGAGCAAGCGGCCGCCGGCCGGTACGCGGTGACACGCGAGGCCGTGCATGAAGCCCTGAATACGCCGGGGGCGGTTTTCTGGGAACTGGTTGTTCCCGAAGGTGTAAAGGACCGCAACACGGTAATCACTGAGCTGAGACGCACGGCGTTCGGATTGTGGGAATCGGTATTGAACGAACACGTCACGCTGATCCCCGGGCTGGCAGCAGTTCTGGAAAATTTACGTGGCGCCGGGATGTCACTGGGCATAGTGACCGGCTCTGACGGCAAGTCACTTGAACCACTGCGCGAGGCCGGTTTACTCGAGCACTTCGACGTCGTTATCACGGCCGCTGACGCCGAACACCGCAAACCACATCCCGACGGCCTGATCAAAGCCGCGCAAGGATTAGGAGTGAGTCCTGAGCAGACCGTTTATGTCGGCGACACGGTTATCGACGTGCACGCCAGCCGGGCCGCGGGGATGGCGAGTATCGCGGTATTAACCGGCGCCGGCGATTCCGCCCGGCTCAGTGCGGCCGGACCCGATCGCATCGCGGCTAGCGTGAGTCGCCTGCCGGAAATGCTCGAGCTCGCCTGAGAGCTTAGTTCGACCAGCCTTTCCAGTAATCGGACCAGCGCTCGTCCACCAGATCGAAAGTCTCGGGGCTCTGTTCGTCGAGCAGCACCCGCGACACCGCGGGCCATACCTCCGGCCCACCCTCATTGGGGAACTGCTTGGTTGCGTCGATGACGATCTTGCTGGTAATCCAGCGTTTCGGCTGGCTGGGGTCCAGCGGCATACCCCGCGTCTGCGGGATGAGCAGGCTGGCTGGATCGGGCTGCCAGCGGGTGCCGAGCGAGTGAAACACTTGCGTCATGTCGTGAACGTCAACATCCTCATCCAGAACGACAATCACTTTGGCAAACAGATCACCGGCGGCAACCAGCTGACCCGCGGTCATGCCCTCACCCGGAAATCTCTTCTTGATACTCAGAAACATGACACCGGTCGTTTCGATCGGCCGGTAAACCTGGACCAGGTTCGGAATCTGTTTCTTGTAATTGACGAAGTTGCTGACGTTTTGAGGGATGGATAGCGTCAGCTTGGTAATGCCGGCAAATGAATTGACGATAAAAGGCTGGGTCCGATGCGTTATTGCCTTGACGTTCATGAAGAAATTTTCAGGCTTCTGCAAACCCATGTAGCCGTAAACTTCTCCGTACGGACCTTCCGGTTCCATCTCCGAGACCGGTATTTCGCCTTCGATGACAATTTCGGCCTGCGCCGGGACCAGCACTGAACTGGTTTCGCATGGCACCATCTCGACCGCCTTGCCGCGCAGGCCACCGGCCAACGCGAGTTCGTCCTCACCTAGCCCGGTTAACTTGGAAGTACCTACTCCAAATGTTATCGGGTCAGCACCTAAAACCACGGCCACCGAAACCGTACTCTCGCCGCGCTTTTTCGCGCGCATGAATAAATTCCAGCCGTGCTGACCAGTCTCGGAATTGACGCCGATCTTGTTGCTACCCTTGACCTGGCAGCGGTACGTCGCAACGTTGCGCCCCAGCTCCGGGTCCTCTACGAAAACAGAAGCGCTATTGATATACGGTCCCGCATCGCCGGGGTTGGTTTGCAGCCACGGAAATTGCAGCAGGTCTGCATCCTTCCCGCTCAGTTTGACCTGTTTACATGGTGCTTGAGCCGCGTCGACGACGACGGGCTCGATCGCCGGCCAACGTCCGTTTTCGTCGACCAGGTCTTTGAGCAGGTTGAAACATGCGCGATGCATCTCGCGCTGATTCGCTGAAATTGCCGTAACACCAAAAGCGAGCGCCTCGGAGTCCCAGCCCGGGTAAGCGTTACCGAGCACCGGCCCATCCATCCATCGACCGTTGATTTTGACCCGTTCGATCAGAAAAGCAGGGGCCTTGTAAAAACCGTGCTCCTCGATCATGCGATACGCAAACCCGGCCGGCTCGAATCGGTCCTGGTCCATTTCGGCTATGCGCAGCAAGCGGCCGCGGCCCTCGAGAGCTGTCAGGTAGTCTCTGAACGAATCGAACGGGCCGGTTAGCTGGATTGGTTTTGCGTTCGAGGCGGACGTGCTCATCGGGTATCTCCTGATTAAGTGTTCGAATCGCGCCGGACAATTGCACCACTACGCGTTAAGCCGGTCATGCACGCTGTTGCACGTGACTGACTGGCGGCCGGCCAAAATCCCAGCGCCTATCGGCAACAATGCCAGTGTACGGCCGCGGTTATGAACCCACCAAGTGGTCAGTCCAACGATTCCGGTCGCGCCCGACGCATCGATGCGACAACGTCGGTGCAGATCGACGCACCAGCAACAAATTTGGCGCACGGCCACCGACAACACCGGGGAGCGGAAGATGGAGTCAAGCAGCGAGGCGCAAAAATTCGGTCCGATCTGGCTTACGCCCGGTATCACTCGCAGCAATCTCCTGACGAAATTTTATGCGTCGGCGATTTGCATAGCGATGCTGTCGGCGATCACGTTCCTGCAACCGTATATCCTGACCGAACACTTGCAGATTCCACGCGATGTGCAGGGGACGATTTCCGGGGACCTGCAGTTCTGGAACCAAGTGGTCGCAATTTTATTGCTCAGCCCTTTTGGTATGGTTTCCGACCGCATCGGGCGCCGACCTGTTCTGGTATTCGGCATTTTGATCACGGCGGTCGGGCTGGCTCTGACCCCGTTTGCCAGCTCGGTTGCCCAGTTGCTCAGCATACGCGTGATTTATGCCGTTGGCACGGCAGCCGCTTCGACGGCGCTGGTGACGATCACGAATGACTACCCGCAAGAGCGTTCACGCGGCAAAATGATCGGCATCAATTCGATCATGACGAACGCCGGTCTGGTGTTCGTCACGCTCGGATTGGCGCAAATGCCGGTGGCATTGGTAGCTGCCGGCTTCGAGGCCGTCGACGCTGGCCGGATTACATTCCTGACCGCCGCCGCGGTATGCGTTGTGTCAGCGCTGATTTTTCGGATCGGATTAAAAGGCGGCACCCCGGTTTCCCATGCGGAACAACCCGGACTGAGAACGCTGTTGGTCAGTGGTTTCCGCGCCGCGCGCAACCCGCGCATCGCATTGAGCTACGCGACATCATTTAGCGGCCGCTCAAATAACGTGATACGTGGCGTGTTCCTGCCATTGTGGGCCATGCAGGCCGGCACCGAGCTGGGCCTGGATCCGGGTGCCGCGATGGCCAGGTTCGGTCTGGTGTTCTTTGGAATGGTCGCGATCGGCACGGTCTGGGCGCCGACGTTCGGTTTCCTGATGGACCGACTGAATCGGGTAACCGCGCAAGCGGTTGCACTGGGCTTCGGCACGGTCGGCTACATCAGCATGGCCGCCATGGACTCGCCGCTCGAACCGTCGGCCTTTCCGCTGTTGATCTTGTTGACACTGGGTGCGGCGACGCCGTTAATGGCATCGGTCGGGCTGCTAGGCCAGGAAGCGCCGGTACGCGAGCGCGGCACGATTTTTGGCATGAGCAGCTTGATCGGCGCGGCTGGAATCCTGCTGTTCACCAAGGCCGGGGGACCGCTGTTCGACAGCGTGGGACCGGCCGGGCCATTTGTCATGATGGGTATTGTCCAGGGAGTTATGTTGATCGTCGCGATTGCCGTCCGGCTCATCGCACCGGGGCCGCACACGCATAAAGATAATGCTTAGATTAATCCTCGAAGTGTGGTGTGGGGAGAGACTACAAATATTCTCCGGTTAACTATGCCCGCTTTGGCCGAGCCAGAACGCGCGCACGAAAGGTATCAAAATCCGGCTGAATTGCTTGCTCGCGCAGGGCTCGTACGTATGTTTCTGCACCCAGGGGACATTGCGCGTAAAGAATATGCCGCCAGCCTTCAGGCTTCTTTCTAAAGATCGCCAGACAACGATCAAAACCTCCAAAAGGGACTTGGGTTTCACCCTTAATCTTTAATTCATAGAAGTGCTCAAAAAGAGCCAGGGCGATATCTGGCGCCAGTCTCTTAACGCGTACATTTCCAAACCCCCATTTGAAATAATCAAGGCCCCTGGTTTTGGGGCTCCAATAGGCATTTATTTCTGGCCAGGAGGTAAAAGGCTCGACTATCTCTTCCGGCACATACCATGGCTCGGGGTCATCGGTGTCCCACATTTCGCGCAAACTTATGCGTTCGCCACTATTCCAGCGCTCTTGTGTTTGCCGTAAGGCCTCTTCAATTTCTGCGACCAAATTTTCATCGCCGCTATCTTGTGCAATGGCGGGTGACTCCGCCAACCCGACTAGCGTTGCAACGCCTAGGCCCAGCGCTAAGGACTCACGGCGACTCACGTACGGACTCTTTTCATTTCTCTTCATTTTGATCGCTCCTATCTCATGTCATTGCGCCCCTGCATGGGGCAATTCACATCACAGAACGTTTGCAATGTCTAAGCTGAAATGGGCAGTTGAAATCCACCCAACGACCGTTCACTGTGGTAGAGGAATGGTGTCGGGCAACTATTGGACGGATTGATACTTGATTGCATATACAGTGTCGAATATACCGTATTTAAGTCGGGCCAATTTTGTAGCAATATACGGAACGTTAAGGTATCGGGTCGAGTTTTTCCGTAGATTGGTCTGATTCGGTTCGACCCCCAACTTTCTTAACAAATAGCGGCATAGAATGACATGAATGATGACAAGAAAAAGGCAGAAACAGTTCTGATAGTTGGCGCAACAGGCTACATCGGTAGTGCGGTCGTCGCCGAATCCGTAAAACAAGGTTATGACGTCATTGCAGTAACAAGATCCCTGAAAAACGATTGTCAGTTTGACGGGGCAGAAGTTGTAGTGGCTGATGTAACTGATCCGGTATCAATTGCAAAGGTGTTTAGTAGAAAGGTTGATGTCGTCATTTCGTGTCTGGGCTGTCGCTCCGGTTTGGCCCGAGACTTCGACGCAATAGATCACAAAGCTACGCTCAATGTCCTTAATGCTGCCAAAACAAATGGAGCAGCAAAATTCATTCTCTTGTCAGCGATCTGTGTAAGAAAACCGGACCTGCCGCTCCAGCTTGCCAAGCTAAAAATGGAGGATGAACTGATTCGCTCTGGAATTGATTACGCCATCGTAAGGCCGACAGCGTACTTTTGGGTTTTCGATGCTCAGTCTGGGATGATTGAAAAAGGAAAACCAGGCTTCCTGATAGGGAGCGGCGATCAGGCCAATCATAATCCAATCGCCAAAGAAGATTTAGCCGAATTCATGGTTGGCTGTATTGATAGTAGTGAGCGCATAAACCGGATTCATATCATCGGTGGACCAGAGGTTTCCGAGAATATCGTTACTTATAGAGATTCTCTTATGATGAAATTCGAATCCATGGGTAAAGAACCGAAGTTGATTAGTATTCCCAGCTGGCTGTACATGACCGTAATCCGAATAACGAGATTTATCGGCCTCTTCGTCAGGAAGATCGGTGTCTTTTCGGAGTTCTTGCATATTACCTATTATTACACTCATAACGATATGCGGGCTCCTGGCTATGGCTCTATAACGCTCAAGCAACACCTGACGGATACAACGAGAAAAGTAAAAACATAGCCAATTATTTCGTCGGGCCGTCCAGTGCCTGGGCCGGCGGAAAAGGGCGCATCGGAGTAGAGTTTGGCACCGTTCTTTCGGACACGTTTTTGAGATCGGACAGCGGCTGCGTGACTGCAGGGGTCCAACAGCCAAGCGTTTGGCTCTGTCTCGTGATCTTCAGTGCGATAAACGGAAAAGCCGCGCGGGAAGTAGCGGCTAAATTATTCCTTCTTCTTTCAAGGCCGACATTTCGGCCGGGCTCATACCCAACAACTCACCGAAAATCTCATCGTTGTGCGAACCAACTTCCGGGCCGGCCCAAATGGTCTGGCCAGGCGTTTCGCTCAGCTTCGGCACGATCGCGGGTATCATCAGCGGCTTCCCGTTGACATCAACCTTTTCGAATAATTCGCGCGCCTGGAAATGTGCGTCCTTGAACATGTCGGCGACGCTGTAAATTGGGCCCGACGGCACTTCCGCTTCCTCCAGCTGTTCAAGAACCTGATCCGAGGTCAAAGAGCCTGTCCACTCGATAATTGCCGCGTCAAGTTCGGCTTCATGTTCAACCCGTCCCGCGTTATCGGCAAAACGGGGGTCGTCTGCCATTTCTGGCCGTCCCATTGCGCGCATCAGCCGTTGAAAAATTGTGTCTCCATTGCCACCGATAATGACGTGCTTGTCGTCTCCGCACAGATAGGTGTTGGTCGGAACGATGCCGGTCAGTGTTGAGCCGGACGGCTGACGAATCTCGCCGAGACGGTCGTATTCCGGAACGACCGATTCCAGCATATTGAATACGGCTTCGTAAATTGCCACGTCGATAATCTGCCCGCGATGCTCCGGGTCCTGAAGTTTGCTGATACAGGCCATCAGGATTCCCAGGGCGGCATGCATCGCCGCCAGCGTGTCGCCCATGCTCAGGTTCGGTCGCACCGGTGGCCGATCTGGAAATCCGTTGATGTAGCGGAAACCGCCGATTCCTTCGCAGACCGATGCAAAGCCCGGCCGGGATGCATAGGGGCCGGTCTGGCCGTATCCAGAAATTCGTGCATAGATCAGGCCGGGATTGTCGGCCATCAGTTCATCCGGACCCAGGCCCCAGCGTTCCATCGAACCGGGTCTGAAGTTTTCGATTAGCACGTCCGATTCGCTGGCGAGCTGCCGCACGATCCCGCGGCCTTCCTCGCTGCGCAGATTAACTGTCACGCACTTTTTGTTGCGGGCAACGCTGCGCCACCACAGCGATGTACCTTCGTCGAGCAAACGCCAGGTCCGAAGTGGATCACCTTCGCCGGGCCGTTCGACCTTGATAACTTCGGCGCCGTAGTAGCCCAGCAAGCAACCCGTGAATGGTCCGGCGATCAATTGGCCGAGTTCCAGGACGCGTATGCCCGCCAACGGGCCAGGGTGTTCTGATTTTTCAGTCATTTCTTATTGTTATGGATGAATCTCGTACTCGATTCTAATCCATTGAGGGCCTGTATAACCAGAGCCAGCGCATCGGCTGTGTTGATCCCGCAGTCCCGGGCGCGCCCGGGACTGCTCAATCGAAATATGTCAGAAAAAACTGCGCGACTTCGCTGCTCGCTTGTTCCGCCTCGGGCAGGTCCGGATGATCATGCCAGCCATGCCACATACCCTCCCAGACGTCCAGTGTGACGTTAACACCGTCGCCGCGAGCGCGGCGCGCCAGGCGCACCGAATCACTGAGCAGCTTTTCCCGGGTGCCAACCTGGATTAGCAGCGGCGGAAACGCATGGTAATCGGCATAAACCGGCGAGATCAGCGGGTGGTCCAGCGGCTCGTCCCCCGCGTATAGCAGATTGCGGCCGCCGCCGGTGCTGCGCAGCACCGGGTCGAAATCGGCCAGCGTGGCGCGCGTGTCGCCGCGGCCGGTAATGTCGGTCGACGGCGATAACACCGCCACCGATGCAGGCAACGGCATGCCGCTATCCCGAAGGTGCAAAGTCAATGCAAGCGCCAGACCCCCGCCGGCGGAATCGCCATAGACCGCTATATCCCCGCCCCGGTACCCATTATCGAGAAGCCAGCCGTACGCAGTAGCCGCATCGTCCAAAGCGGCGGGGAAAGGGTGTTCAGGCGCCAAACGGTAGTCAACTGACAGGACCGGGATTCCGGCTGCTGGCCCAATTCGCAGCGCGCTGCCAAGATTGGTTTCGGCCGAACCAATGATGTAACCGCCACCATGGAGATAGAGGATGACCTTGTCCGTCCGGCGGGTTGCGGGTGTCTTGATCCAAAATGCCGGCACGCCGTTCAGATTCTGTTCGACCAGTTCAAAGTCCGAAGAGATTTCTTCGGCATAAGCACGGAACATGCGGCCAAGCATGTTGCGAATTCGTTCCAGTCTCTCCGGATCGCCTGCGTCGCCGGCCGGGACCGAACCGATTTGAGCCCGGGCATAGAATGCCTGCGCCTGCTCACTAACGGTCGCAGGGATCAGTGGCGGCGCTTGTTCCTGATCGTTTGTTGTCTGGGATTGCACTGGCGTCCCTGGCCCGGTAAGCGCCAGCAGCACCAGCAATAGGCGATATCCGGTAAGTCTCTGCTTGGGTTCATTCATCGCGCATCGATTCCATTGCTATTGTTGCGCTGACGGTGGCGACGCCGCCACCCGGCTGAGCGCATTGTTGTTTCGTAAGCCTACCATCGGTTGAACTGCGTTGCGTTTGCCATCCGCCCTGTAGGCAAAATAATGCTACGGTTGCAACAAACCGAATAACCATCTGCAACAGCAACTCGCGATATCACCGGAAACGAAGCGGGGGAAACGATGACAGAGCAGAATGAATGGTCGTGGTGCCCACGTCAGGCCCGTCGCGACTTGCTGAAATTCCTGTTGAGCTCGCCGCTGCTGGGCACCGCCATGGCGCATGACGAAGTCGACGCGTTAATCGCTGAAATTACAAACCCGCGACGCGCGACAAATGTTATGCAATTTCAGGATGTCGCCCGACTGAAGTTAACCCCGGAGATGTACAACTTCATTGCGGACGGTTCGGACGACATGAAAACGCTCCGGGCAAACCGGGCCGCTTTCGATGCGATCGAGATTCGTGCGCGCCGTTTGATCGACGTGTCCGAGATCGATACCACCATCGAAATTTTCGGCCAGCAAATGAAAACGCCGATCATTCTTGCGCCGGTCGGCGCTCAGGGACAAATGCACCCGGATGGCGAATTGGCATCGGCGCGGGCTGCCAAATCGAGACAACATGTCATGATCGCTTCGACGATGACGAGTTACAGCGTCGGCCAGATTGGTGCCGAGGCCCCGGGCCTGACCTGGTTTCAGCTGTACCCGATGCCGGACCGGTCGGTCACGCAACAATTGCTGGCCAAAGCGGATGCTGCAGGTGCCCGGGTGGTTGTCGTGACGATCGACGGCCCAACGCTGGGCAATCGCGAAAGTCAGAAAGCGTTCTTCCGGCGGGCAACCGGCAGCTCGCGATCCCGGCTGGGCAATATGGAAGGGATCGAAGGCAAGTTTCGCGTAGGCGATCCGTCGCTGACCTGGGATTACATCGCATGGTTGCGTGACAACACGGACAAGCCGATTGTTTTGAAAGGCATCGTCACCCGCGAAGATGCCCGTTTGTGTCTCAAGTACGGTGTCGATGGATTGGTCATTTCCAACCATGGTGGCCGCCAGGAGGAAAGCAATCGCGGGACCCTGGAATCGCTGCCGGAGATCGTCGCGGTCGTCGACGGTCGGTTTCCCGTACTGATCGATGGCGGCTTCAGGCGGGGTACCGACATGCTCAAGGCGCTGGCGCTGGGCGCGAACGCAATATGCATTGGCCGTGCCTATATCTGGGGTCTGGCGGCGTTCGGACAGGAGGGCGTTGAACGGGTTCTGGACCTGTTAACGGTCGAGCTCATGCGCATCATGAAATATACCGGCACGACTTCCATCGCCGAAATCGGGCGCAGCCATGTTCAAGCCAAAGACTGGCCGGCAGCTATCGGTCCCAATTGAAGAACCGGCCGGGTCCGACGCAGGGCTGAGCCACTCGCGTCAGACCGCGAATTGAAAGCCGAACCCGCCGTTACTCCGCCAGGGCAAGCGGTATGACCTGGGACAAGTCGTAATCGATAATTGCGTCGAGCTTGTTTTCAATCTGGAAATATCTCAACGTCTTTTTCTGCGAAAGAATCTTCCGGAATTCGCGCAGATATTTCTCATTCAGTCTGAGTTCTTCTTTCTGAATCTTGAAGTATTCGTCGATGAGCGCTTTTGCCTGTTCTTCCGACAAAACGTCAAAGTTGTCCCGAAACTCCGTCAACATTTTCATTGTGCGATCGACCATTAAGGCGCGGTCGTTCTGGAATTGTCGATACAGCGGCCAGAACGCTTCACTTTCCTCGGCCGTCAGAGCAAGGTTTTCCGTCACAATAGCCTGCCGGTTGGTGCGGATCTGTGCCAGCATCAACTCAATTTCGTCGCGTTCCTGCTGCGCGAATGTCTCGCTGGCATATCCGGCCAGGACCACCGCCGCCAGAAATACCAGAGCAGTTGTTATTCGTTTCATTCTGTTATCGCCCCTCGTCCGTCATACATTCTGCTGCCGTTTCAGGCGCGCCAGTCTGCCTAGTTCGGCCGGGCTTGTCCAACGTAGTGATAAGAAAGAAGCCGCGGCCCGTCAAAATAATCCTTTTCGAGCTCGACAAACTTGAATCCGGCGACTTCGATCAGTTCGTCGATAGCCCGGTTCAAGAAACAGCCTGCAAGCGGACGAAATACCGGTAACAATCGGTCCTGCCACTTTGATACGGAGCGGTCCGGCGCACGCCCGTGCTCTACAAAAATGAAGCGCCCGTCCGGCCGCAATACGCGGTGGACTTCCACCAACGCCTGCTCGACGTCCGGGATGGAACACACGGTCCACGAGCTGACCACGGTGTCGATGCTATCGGTCTCCATTGGGATGTCTTCGGCCCCGGCATCGATGAACTCGACCGGAAAATGAGCCTCATCGGCCAGCGGCTGCGCTTTGTCACGCAGGTGAGCGGATGGCTCAAGGCCAAAGAAATGTTCCACCTGGCTGCCATAAAACGGGATATTGAGCCCGGAACCCATGCCGACCTCGAGCACGCGCCCGGTTGCCAGTGGTGCAGCTCGGTTGCGGTGCTCGGCCATAAAGTCATTGCGCATGCCGCAGTCGATGATGCGTGGAAGAATGTGATTTGCGTAGAAGGCCATTATTTTTCAGATGATGATTTTAAGATCCGCGCCACGGCGGAGACGCAAAGCAGTTCGAAGCCGGCTTCAGGTCAGCGGTTCTCGCCAGCCAGCGAGCGCTTCGGCGATCTCTTCGGGAGAATCCTCCTGGATGAAGTGACTGCCTTTTACGGTCACTTCGGTCTGATTTTTCCAGCTGCGGCAGAATTCGCGGCGCTCACCGACCAAAATTGCGCCGGGATCACCGTTGATAAACAACTTCGGTAACTCATTGCCGGTCATCCATTCAGCATATTCGTTGACGATCGCCACGACATCGGCCGGTTCATCGTCTATCGGAAGCTCCCTGGGCCAACTCAGCGTAGGGCGACGATCCTCGCCGGCCGACAGGTAAGGGCGACGGTAGACTGTCATTTCCTCATCGCCGAGATCTCGGAGCACCGAACCGGGAAGAATTCGTTCAACAAACACATTCTTTTCCAGCACCATTTCATCGCCCGCATCGGAACGCAACGCCTGAAACACCTGCCGCGCCTCGTCGGGCCACTCATCCCAGGACAGCGAACGAACCAGTGCTTCCATGTAGGCGATCCCGAGGACCTTATCCGGATGTCGGCGAGCCCAGTCAAAGCTCAGCGCCGAGCCCCAGTCGTGCCCGACCAGGGTGACGCGGTCATCAACACCCAGCGCCAGCAGCGCTGCTTCGAAGTAGCGTTGATGGTCACTGAAGCGATATGAACCCGGCCCCGCGGGGTCCAACTTTTCGGAATCGCCCATGCCGATCAGGTCCAGGGCGATGCAACGCCCCTGATCTGCGAGCCGCGGCATGATATTCCGCCACAGGTAGGACGATGTAGGATTGCCGTGCTGGAACACAATTGGATCGCCCGAACCGAGCTCCACGTAGGCCATGCGCTTACCGAGCACATCGATTTGCTTTTTGGGAAGTTCAACGCTTGCAATAGACATGATTTTGATTGTTGTTACCGCCCCAAGCGGTATATCAGGCTAGGCCGATTTTGCCAAGGTTTCGACGATCAATTCCAGAAAATCCGACTCGTTGTTGACCTGCGCCGCATCGTTGGCATCCACGCTGTATCCGTGTTCATCGGCGAGCGCCTGGTAAAGAGGTTTGCGGTAGTTGACCAGCAGCGGAAAAATCCACTGGCTGAAACGCTCGGGATCCATCTCGTCGACTGACGCAATCCGCTCCTGACCCAGGTACTCGTTTAATTTCTCGTCCAGAAACGCAGCGTCGTAATACATTGGCTTCGGGTGAGCTTTGGCGCGCCGAATCAATTCTTCCTCCATTTCAGGACCAGCCCTCAGATAAAGGATCAGCGTATTTTCGGTCAATACATGCAGTGCATTGGCGTCAGCCAGCTCGCAAATACTGCCGCCCGCATCATTAATAAAGTGCTGGTACCCGTAGATGTCATGGGCCTTTTCAATAAAATCAGCGACATCCTTCATAGTTTCTATTTCGGCGCGCATATGCAGTCTTTGCCGTCGCTTGAACTCCTTCAAGGGCAAACCGCCAAGTTCCGCCGACCCTGGTTTTCCGACGAATTTGGAAATCGGCTCCAGGTTTGTCACGGTGATGTTGTTGGCTAGGTAGATCGAGTCGCTACGCAAAAGGTCCCTTAAGAACGGCACCCGCATCGCCTGACGCTTGACGTTGTCCAGAATCGGCTCCTGCAGGTATTTGGTGCCGATCCGGTAATCGCCGGAATAGTGAAACCAACTGTCCATCGGCAGTTTGTTTGCCAGGGTCGTTTTACCGGCGCCGGACATACCCAACAGCGTAATTGCCTTGTTCGGCCAGTCCTTAAATTGTTTGCGGCTCAAATGCATGGCGGTGTCAAAGTCGGAATTTGCTATAAATTACGGCGATAAAACTTTATAAAACAATAAATTATATGACATATATAAAATATTCTCGAGGTCTGGGCTGGGCCGGCTTGGGCTTGACGGCAGCCGCCGACCGATCAGACCATTGCCGGCAGATTCACAGCCCGGCCAGCCGGCGGTGCAGGTCCAGCGAGTCGGTGTCGGGACGCTGGCTGGGCTCTTCCGGGTAACGCAATGGCCGTCCCGCGAGAATCCGGTAACTGGTATGGATCATGTCATCGGCCAGAATAACCGTCATCGTCAGCGTGTCTATGGCCAACTTGCCGACATCGAACAAGGTGTGGATGTCCGACCTGAGCAGCAAGCCGTTAGACGGTTCATTGGTATGCTTGCCGCGGAAAGGCACGATGTAGGCCGCCTCAAGACTGTCTAGCGCATTGAAGTTGGTGATTGCGCAACGTCCGTCATAGGCCTCCAACAATGTGCGCCGAAACTGCGGATCCCCTCTGCGCTTGAGTATCGTTTCAATGATGTTGGCGACGCCTTGCTTGCGACTTTCGGTATCGAATTTCCTGAGTTTGGCCAGTTCAGACTCTGAGACCCGGATCATCCCGCTCATGTCCAGCACCGGGCCACCTACGGTGGTATTCAGCAAACGGCGCCGGGCAAAGCGCTCCACGGTTCCAAATTCGGACTCGATCCGTTTAATCACGTCCTCAGGAACCTGGCTAAATCCAGCATCGCTGGCCGGCAGATAGCTGTCGAGTTCCTTACACGGCATCTCAAGTGAAACCGGTTCTGACATGAAAAACAGATATTCCCGTGTTGCCCGCTTTTCCCCCTGGCCAGGCGTGTCGCCGTCAGAGCCCCAAATTGCGTCGGCCACGCGCTGGCTCTCGTAGCGGCCCAAGACCTTCGCGTAATGCCGGTAGGCGCCATCGTAGGTCAACAGCACCAGATCTCCGCTGCCCATCTCGAACCAGTTCTTGACGTTTTCCGGGTCGGGCTCGAGCCCCCAGGCGTAGAATCCGCGCCCACGGCGCTCGATATCAACGAGTTCGGGGTAGGTCGCATCACTGAAGTTGTCGATGATGCAGGTCCGCTCAACTGCGTGAGTGACCGACCGTTCCAAATCGGCCTTACCATTCTGATCCGCAATCGTGGCAACGAAAATTCGGGGCATCGCTACTGTAGCTCCTGATTCCGCGCAGATTATTGGCATTCGATCGCTGTTTTGCAATGCTGACGCGCTTCTATGGCAGCAGATAACGGGTATCATTATCGGCTTCGCGCCAAGCCGGCTCTGATCCGGACGGGCACCCCTGACTTCACCCGTACTGTAGACCCATGAGCGACACCGACTGGAAAGTGCATAAATTCGGCGGCACCAGCCTGGCCGACGCCGGCTGTTTCCGGCAGGTGGGGGAGATCCTGCATGCGGAGACCGGTGATTGTCAGGCCGTTGTCGTGTCTGCTATGGGCGGCATGACCGATGCCTTGTTGGACCTGGTCTCAGCGTCGGAGCAGTCTGCGGATGCGATCAAGCCAGGCCTGGCGGCGATCGCGGACCGCTACCGCGAAACAGTAGAAGCATTGCTGAACGATGCCCCGGCGCGAGTCTCGGTTATGGGTCCATTCGAATCTGAGCTGAAGGACGCAGGCGATATTCTGCAGGCCGTTTCACTGGTTCATACGGCTGCCGATCGGAGCCGCGATCTCGTTGCCGGGTTCGGAGAATTGTGGTCGACGCGCTTGTTGGCCGCCTATCTCGAACAAGACCGTGTCAATGACCCGGGCAAACGGCAAGTCCGCTGGGCCGATGCGCGCGAGCTGATCGTCGTCGAGCCGGGCGAACTTGGCCCGGCAGTCGTGTGGGAACCGTCGAGACAAAATTGCTCGCGTCTTTTTCCAGCAGGGGCTGCTGAAATCGTCATCGTTACCGGATTCATCGCTAGCGACAGCGCTGGCTTGCAGACGACGCTGGGACGCAACGGCAGCGATTTTTCGGCGTCTATCGTCGGTGCGCTGTTGAATGCCAGTTCAATAACAATCTGGTCCGACGTCGGTGGCATCATGAGCGCCGATCCGGGCCGCGTGCCCGAAGCCGCTGTAATAGCACAGCTGTCCTACAGCGAGGCGATAGAACTCGCTTATTTTGGCGCGCGCGTAATCCATCCCCAGACGATGGCACCGGCGGTGGAACACGGCATTCCAATTTATATTCGCAATACATTTGACCCTGGAGCAACCGGCTCCCGGGTCAGCGGCAGCGCCGACCCCGAGGAGGGAGTCAAGGGCATTACCACGGTCGACCAGGTTGCGCTGGTCAATCTTGAGGGAACCGGCATGATCGGTGTTCCGGGCACCGCCGATCGCCTGTTCGGCGCGCTGCGGGCCGCTAATATTTCTGTAATTCTGATATCCCAGGCGAGCTCGGAGCATTCGATCTGCTTTGCGATTCCCAGTGCCATGGCCAAGCAAGCCGAGCAAGTCGTCCGGCGTGCATTTGCCGCAGAGCTTGAACAGAACCAGATCCAGACGATAAAGGTCCAGGAGCAGTGCAGCATTATTGCGGTCGTCGGTGATGGCATGGCCGGCCTGACAGGAGTCGCATCGCGCTTTTTCGGGACGCTTGGCAACGCCGGCATTAACGTACGGGCAATTGCGCAGGGTTCTTCGGAACGCAACATTTCCGCTGTCATCGCGCGAGATGATGCAACCCGTGCTCTGCGGGCGGCCCATGCAGGCTTTTACCTGTCGACCGAAACAGTTTCGGTGGGGCTGGTCGGCCCGGGCCACGTCGGAGCAACATTGCTGGATCAGATGGCCGCGCAGGTGGCGCATTTGCAGCAGGACTTCAATCTCGACTTCAGAGTGCGCGGCATAGCCACTTCGTCGCGCATGCACCTGGCCGAACGCATGATCGATCTTGGCAACTGGCGAGAAATGCTGGCCAGTGACGGCGAGCCGCTGGACTGGAACCGTTTCGTTGCCCATGTCAATGCGGATCACCTGCCGCATGCCGTCATGGTCGACTGTACCGCCAGCGACGAGCTTGCCGACCGATACATCGACTTGTTCGCACAGGGAATCCACGTCGTGACACCAAACAAAAAAGCCCAAAGCGGCACCCTGGAACGTTACGATCGGATTCAGGCGGCTCGCCGCGAGCACAACGTGCATTTTCTGTATGAGCCGAGTGTTGGTGCGGCGCTGCCGATAGTACAAACACTCAGAGACCTGACGGAAACCGGGGACGAGGTGATCAGTATCGAAGGAATTCTTTCCGGCACCCTTGCTTATCTTTTCAATGTTTTCGATGGCACCCGATCGTTTTCGGCAATAGTGCGGGAGGCTCACGAGAATGGCTACACGGAACCCGACCCCCGTGACGATTTGTCAGGGCTAGACGTTGCCCGAAAATTAATCATTCTGGGCCGCGAGTTGGGTATGCGATTAGAGCTTCAGGACATTGAGATCGAAAGTCTTGTGCCGGCCGGACTGGATGATGTGTCAGTGGACCAGTTTTTGGATGCGCTGGCAGATCAGGACGCATCGATGCTCGATCGGTGGAAGAAATCCGACGAAGCAGGCGAGGTACAGCGGTATGTCGGACGTTTGGACAAATCGGGGGCAGCGACCGTCCGTTTAGAGTCACTTCCGGCCGATCATGCGTTCGCGCACATCAATCTGACCGATAACATCGTTCGCTTCGTCTCTGAACGCTATAGCGACAATCCGCTGGTCGTGCAGGGACCTGGAGCCGGGCCGGCAGTGACCGCTGCCGGCGTATTTGCAGACCTGCTCAGATTGGCGAGATTCCTGGGTGCGTCCCGGTAAGCCGATGCAGTTCGTCAGCACCAGGCAAGGTCCGGGCGTTGCTCTGGAGGCGGCCATCATGAGTGGCACTGCGCCTGACGGCGGTCTGTACGTGCCGGAAAATCTGCCGCATTTTGATCCCGCTGCGCTGACGCAGATCGACACCGTCAGCGATCTCGCCACACAGCTGCTAGCGCCGTTTTTTGAAGGATCGGCGCTTTCAGACCAGCTCGGCGAGATCTGTGACGAAGCGTTTACTTTTCCGGCTCCCCTCCAACTCCTCGAAAACTCGGAGCGCGGGTCGCTTTCGGTGCTCGAACTATTTCACGGCCCCACCGCCGCGTTCAAAGATTTCGGGGCCCGCTTTTTAGCCGCATGCATGACGCGCATCATCGGTACGCCGGATCGCGGCACCGTGCCGGTCACCGTGCTCGTCGCCACTTCGGGGGATACCGGGGGCGCCGTCGCCGCGGCCTTTCACCGCAAACCCGGCGTGCGGGTCGTGGTGTTGTTTCCGGACGGCAGGGTGACAGCGCGGCAGCAACACCAGTTGACCTGCTGGGGAGACAACATCATCTCGCTGGCCGTGCGCGGCGGATTCGATGAATGTCAGCGCCTGGCCAAAGAGATGTTCGCTGATGCCGAACTCGTTCAGCGCTACCGTTTGTGCTCGGCCAACAGCATTAACGTCGGCCGCTTGTTGCCTCAATCCGTCTACTATGCGCAAGCCAGCCTGGCCAACGACCGCCGAAACAGCCTGCCGAGCAGTTTTGTCATCCCTACGGGTAATTTGGGCAACGCATTCGCAGGAATCTGGGCCAAGCAGATGGGCTTGCCGATCGATCAGATCATTCTGGCGACCAATGCCAATCGAACGATTCCTGAGTTTCTCGGGTCCGGGGAATGGAATCCGCGTGCCAGCATTCCCACGCTTGCATCAGCGATGGATGTGGGGGACCCGAGCAACATGGAACGTTTGCTCAACCTATGGGGCGATGCCGCCGAAATCGGCCGCCGATTGCGGGCCGTTTCTGTATCCGATGAATCCATTGCGCAGCAGATTGCAGCGGAGTATGCGCGCAGCGGTCTCGCCTGGTGCCCGCACACCGCCACAGCATTCAATGTCTATCGAGGTCTCCCTGATGAAGAGCGGTCAGAGCATCACTTCATTATTATCGCGACGGCACATGCTGCGAAATTCGAGAGTATTGTTGAACCGCTGATCGGGGAAACGCTAGAGCTGCCAGATGAACTCGCGCGATTGCTGAAATGGCCTGCAAGTTTTGAGACCATCGATGCCGTCACGGACGAAATCACGTCCCGTCTGTAGGGTTGACCTGGAAGCACCCGGCAGAATCTGCGCTGGCGGACGACGCACACGCAACTATTCGGACTTTAGAAATTGATGCTTGAGACACTGGGCACCAGGATCATCATCGGAGCCGCTGGTGCCGTGCTGTTGGCTATGCTGGCAGGCTGGCTCTGGTATCGACGCGTGAAGTCCCGGTCGATTGACGCGCGCCTGGAGTCGGTCAGCAAGGCAGTATTGAAGGATTTCCTGATTCCGGATGACAACAGCGGTGAAATCCATATCGAGTACGCGTTGCTGACTGCACGCGGAATTCTGATTCTACATACCAAGGATGTTCAGGGCCACGTGTTTGGCAGCGACGCCATGCACGACTGGACGGTCATCGATGGCCGGCAGCGATTCACCTTCCGTAACCCCCAGATGTCCCTGTTTGACCGCATTGCCGCCGTAGGCCGAATTGCGCCGAATGTGCCGGTCGACGGCTACATCGCGTTTACAAATCGCGCGCTGTTCACAAAAGGCCAGCCCAGCCACGTGATTCACATCGATCAGCTTCTGACTGAACTCGAACAACAGCATGAGTACGAAGACAAGGTGCTAGAGGCGTTTCTCCCCTCGTGGGATCGACTCGAGCAGAAAGCCGTCGTAACCCCGATGAGCCACTTGATCAGGGACTAGGCTCTGCTTTCATCAGGTTAAACAAACGCTCGGCATTCTCCGTGGCAGCCGCCGCTACGAGGTCGGGATCCCGGCCCATTTCGCTGGCCAACCTCAACAGGATATGAGGCAGCAGAGCGGGTTCATTCCGGCGCGCGGCGGGCTTGGTCTTGATGTCTCGCGGTAACAGATACGGCGCATCCGTTTCCAGCAACAAACGATTCATCGGGATTGCCCCCACTGCTTCACGCAGCTCGGTACCCCTGCGTTCATCGCATATCCAACCGGTGATGCCGATGTGTAGTCCCATCTCCAGGTAACGCTGCAGTTCGGCCGGCCCTCCGGTAAAGCAGTGGGCAACTCCGCCGGTCAATTCGGAACGATAGTCCTCCAATACATCAATAAACTCGGTATGCGCATCGCGCTGGTGCAGGAAGACCGGTTTCTGGGCCTTAACGGCAATATCGAGTTGTGACCTGAAGGCCGCCAATTGATCTTCACGGGGCGAAAACGTTCGGAAAAAATCAAGGCCACATTCGCCAACGGCAACGACGGCAGGTAGTCGGGAAAGCGACAGCAGGCGGTCACCCACTTCGGATGTGTACTCGGACGCATGGTGCGGATGAACACCGACGGTGGCAAAAATGTGCCCCGGGCGCTGATCAGCCAGCGCTATGGCCTGGATGCTGCCCGAAACATTGGCACCGGTAACAATTAACCGCTCCACGCCTGCGTCAGCAGCACGGCTGATGATTTCATCACGGTCTGCATCAAAGCTGTCGTGGGTCAGGTTGACACCGATATCGATGAGCCGATTCATTCAGCAGACTTCAAGATTTGCAGTCATTCGAGTATTGTCTTGGCTCGGTAAGCTTAGCAGTCAATCGCAAGGCGGGAGTAATGACGGCGTGGCGAGATCGCGCATAGTCTCGGAATCACAGTTGTCGTTGTGGGAGGAGGGCACAGCGACCGCTGGCCCGCCGCCGCAGGGATGGCGCGTTCGTGTCAGCAAACGGGCCCGGCGTCTCAGTATCAATGTTTTTGCCCACGGTGGCGTCGAGATCGTCGTGCCGCCGCGGACCTCAGCGTGCACGGTCGCCGATTTTGTGCGTAGCGAAAGCAGCTGGATAGACAAAACTCGCCGAGGTATTGCGATGCTGCCATCGGATTCGGGACCCGCACTGCCGACCCGAATTGAACTGCCAGCGATCGACGAATCCATCGAAGTAATCTACCGGCGATCCAAGCGAACGCACTACCGCAACCAGGGATCCCGGCTACTGGTGTTCTCAATGGATGAGGCGCCCAACTGTTGCTGGCCCATACTCCGGCGCTGGCTAACCGGCATGGGGCGGAAAACCCTGCGACCGTGGCTGCTGCAACTGGCAAAAGCTATCAAGGTCAAACCAAACCGGGTACAGATACGGCTGCAGCAAACGCGCTGGGGCAGCTGCTCAGGCGATGGAACGATCAGCCTGAATGCTTCGGCCCTGTTACTGCCAACCGAACAGGCGGAATATCTGCTGGTGCATGAGCTCTGCCACCTGCGTCACCTGAATCACTCGCGTCGATTCTGGCAACTGGTGGGGAAATATTCGCCCCAATATCGGGAGCACGATGCAGCCGTTAACCGGGCCTGGGCCAGTATGCCGGCCTGGGTCAGCCATTGAGACAATTATATATATAAAATAGATGCTTATATTAATATATTAATGTTTATTGGCATTAAGCTGCGGCAGCAATTTGCCGCAGCACGTACTGCAGAATCCCGCCGTTTTTATAGTAGTCACGCTCCTTTGGTGTATCGATGCGCACGCGTGCCCCGAACTCCTGCGTGTCCCCGTTTTCGGCGGTTACGACGACGGTCACCTCCGACGCATCGCCGCCATCGAGCCCCATGATGCTAAAGGTATCCGTGGCAGTCAGTCCCAGTGAGGCAGCGCTGTCACCGTCGGTAAACTCCAGTGGCAACACGCCCATGCCGATCAGGTTGGACCGGTGGATGCGCTCGAAACTTTCCACCAGGACCGCCTTTACGCCGAGCAACAGAGTACCTTTTGCTGCCCAGTCCCGGGAAGAACCTGACCCGTAGTCTTTGCCGGCGATGACCAGCAGCGGGGTGCCTTCCTGCTGGTAACGCATGGCTGCGTCATAGATCGTCATTTGTTCGCCGCTCGGCTGATGCACGGTCCAGCCTCCCTCCGTACCCGGCGCAAGCTGGTTCCGTAAGCGGATGTTGGCGAACGTGCCGCGCATCATCACTTCGTGATTGCCTCGCCGGGATCCGTAACTGTTGAACTCGGTCGGCGGTACGCCCTGGTCAACCAGGTACTGGCCAGCCGGACTGTCTATCGCGATGCTTCCCGCTGGCGAAATATGATCCGTCGTCACGGAATCGCCGAGCAGTGCCAGTAACCGGGCCGATTCGATGTCCGCCACGGGTTCCGGCTGCATGGACATGCCGTCGAAATACGGTGGGCTCTTGATATAGGTCGACGCGCTATCCCAACTGTATATCTCGCCTTCGGGCACATCGATCTCATTCCAGTTCTCGTCACCGGTGAACACGCTGGCATAGCTGTCCCGAAACATACTCCGGTTGACCGTTTTCAGGACAAGTTCCTGCACATCGGCCTGGCTGGGCCAGATGTCTTTCAGATAGACCGGTTTGCCATCGGCATCGTCACCGAGCGAGTCCTGAACCAGGTCCACGTTCATCGAACCTGCCAGTGCGTAAGCCACGACCAAAGGCGGTGAGGCGAGGTAGTTCATCACGGTCAGCGGATGAATACGACCCTCATAATTGCGGTTGCCGGACAGCACGCTGCATCCAATCAGATCATTTTCTTTTACCGCCGCGGAAATTTCCGGTTTCAGCGGGCCCGAATTGCCGATGCACGTGGTACAGCCGTACCCAACGATGTCGAATCCCAGCGCCGCGAGATCTGTCAGCAACCCGGTCTTCTCCAGATAATCGGTTACGACCTTTGACCCGGGTGCAAGGCTGGTTTTGACCCAGGGTTGGGAATTCAGGCCACGCTCGCGCGCGTTGCGCGCCAGCAGGCCGGCCGCGACCATGACCGAAGGATTGGAGGTATTGGTGCAACTGGTGATTGCCGCAATCAGTGCGGCGCCGTCCTGCAACTGATAGGTGCCGCCATCGGAGTCGACGGTAGCAGCACGCTCAGTTTCATCCGCCCCGCGCAATTCCGCGCTGTGTTTCCGGTAGGTCGACTGCGCTGACTTCAGGGGTATGCGGTCCTGCGGACGTTTCGGACCGGCCAGACTGGGTTCCACGGTTCCGAGATCGAGATCGAGCACATCGCTATACAGCGGCTCGGGCTGTCCGTCCTCCCGCCACAAGTTCTGCGCGCGGGCATAGGCTTCGACCAGCGCAATCTGCTCCGCGCCTCGCCCGGAGAGTTCCAGGTAACGGGTTGTCTCGCGATCAATCGGAAACATTGCGGCGGTGCTACCGAATTCGGGGGACATATTGCTCAAGGTGGCGCGGTCGGCCAGTGGCAGGTTCGACAGGCCATCACCAAAAAACTCGACAAATTTGCCAACGACGCCGTGGTTCCGAAGCCGTTCTGTCACGGTAAGCACGAGGTCTGTCGCCGTCGTTCCCTCGCTCAATGACCCCGTTAGCCGGAATCCGACAACCTGCGGAATCAGCATCGTCACGGCTTGCCCGAGCATCGCGGCTTCCGCCTCGATACCGCCGACCCCCCAGCCAAGCACGCCGAGCCCGTTGATCATCGTCGTATGGGAATCAGTACCGACGAGGGTATCCGGGTAGGCGACCCGGATACTTTCCACCGTCTCATCGAAAACGACTCTGGCGAGGTATTCGAGATTCACCTGGTGCACGATTCCGGTGTTCGGCGGCACGACCTTAAAGTTTTTAAATGCGTTCTGACCCCAGCGCAGAAACGCATAGCGTTCCTGATTACGGCGAAACTCGATAGCGTTGTTCAGTTCCAGTGCAGTCGGAGCTCCGTAATGGTCGACCTGCACCGAATGATCGATGACGAGCTCCGCCGGGGACAATGGATTGATGCTCGCGGCTTTGCCGCCGAGCTTGACGATCGCATCCCGCATGGCAGCCAAATCGACCACCGCCGGTACTCCGGTAAAATCCTGCAGAATGACACGACCCGGGCGGAACGAGATTTCCTGGCTGGGTTCAGCGGCTGGATCCCAATTCGCAAGTGCACTGATGTCGTCCGCGGTGACATCATCACAATCCGCGTGCCGCAGTAGATTCTCCAGCAGTATTTTCAGCGAATAGGGCAGCTGGTCGACGTGACCTTCACGGACCGCATCCAACCGGAAAATCCGGTAGTCCTTTCCGTCAACTGAAAGAACAGAACTTTTGTCTTTACCTGGTGCTTCCGCCATGGACGTTCTCCATTTTCGGGGCAGTGGCGATGCTGGAACCTGATCAGCCGCCGCCGCGGCGCGGGATTATAGCCTGCGATTACGGGGCCCGGTAGCCGCGCTCGTCATCGTCGCGCGCTCAGGCGCTTAGCGCCGTAGCGCGGCTCGGGTCAGCCCAGGCAGTGGAGCCGTCGATGGCACCGCCGCCCAGACATTCCTCTTCCCGGTAGAACACGGCGTATTGGCCAGGAGTTACGGCCCATTGCGGTTCCCGAAAGCTGATCACGACAGCACCGTCCGCCTGCACCCGCGCCCGGCATGAGGCCTCCGTCTGGCGGTAACGCGTGCGCAGGTGGCACTCGAATTCCTCGGCTGGCGGGCTGCCGGCAACCCAGTGCAGCTGGGTCGCCACGAGGCCGGACGACCACAGCAGCGGATGCTCGCGATCCTGCACTACGAGTAATACGTTACGGGCCAGGTCTTTGCCTGCCACATACCACGGTGCAGTGTCGTATCCACGGCGCCCACCAATTTTCAGTCCCTGCCGCTGGCCCAGCGTGTAGTACATCAGGCCATCGTGCACACCGATTTGATCGCCGTCCGGTGTTTCAATCGTACCGGGATTAGCGGGCAGATAGTTGCCGAGAAATTCACGAAACGGCCGCTCCCCGATAAAGCAGATGCCGGTGCTGTCACGCTTGGCATGATTTGCGAATCCATAGTCGTTGGCCAGGCGCCGTACCTCTGATTTGGTATATGTCCCAAGCGGAAAATCTGACCGTGACAGCGCATCGGCCTGAACAGCATGCAGAAAATAGCTTTGATCCTTGCCGGCATCGACCCCCTTGAGCAGCTTGACGGTCTGACCCGAACGGTCAACGCGGGCGTAGTGGCCGGTTGCAATCCGATCGCCGCCCAAACGCATCGCATAATCGAGAAAAGCGCCGAACTTGATTCGTCGGTTACAGGCAACATCCGGGTTCGGCGTCCGCCCACGACGGTATTGCTCTAGAAAATCAGCAAACACCTGCTCGCGGTACTCGCGGGCAAAATTGACCCGATGCAGTGGAATATCGAGATCCGAACAGACCTTTCGCGCGTCCTGGTAGTCCTCTGACGCTGTGCAGTACCGGTCGTCCTCGTCCCAGTTGCTCATATGCAGGCCCTGGACTGTGTGGCCTTCGCGAAGCAATAACAGGGCAGCCACGGCCGAATCCACGCCGCCGGATATGCCAACGATGACACATTGTTTGGATGCGCTGCTCATCCAGGCATTGTAGCAGCGCGGGCCGTGCGGCTACGCCGTACTGACATCAAAGATCGGTTGCTGTTGGTTTATTTCCGGCGGAGGTACGACGGTCAGATGCTCAGCTGTCGCAGTTCGCGCTTATATTCGGATACCTGCCAGATCTTCTCGAAGACGTCCAAGTGCTGGCGGGCTATCGGTGGTTCATTCAATCCAACCATCCCTTCCCATTTACCGGCATCCGCGCGAAACATCAATGCTCTGTCGTCTGCAATGATGAACGCTTCCTTATGGTCTTCGCGGAATTCTTCGTTTACATCCCGAAACTCGATATAACTATTCAGACGGCGCCCCAGCGAGACCAACCGGTTGCCGTTTCGGATCGCCTTGCCAGGGTTTGAAATCAGCACGCGCACGCGAGCATAACGTTTCGACAGCACGAGGCGTTTTACAACTGCCAGAAAATCCTCGTGATCATAGACGCCCGGTTCGAGGTCCGGTGTATATATTGCCAGGCCACGCTGGGCAATTTTAGCAACCGCAACAGTTGCCTTTTGGTTGTCGTCGAACGAAGACACGACATCGCGCTTTTGTCGGTTTGCTGTTCCTGCATCAGTCAGTTCTCAGAATCCAGTCTCATTTTCCGGTGTGGAATTCCGGCTTCGTCGAATTGGGCCCCCTCGGGATAAAAGCCCAGATTCTTATAAAAGTGCAGGGAGTCCACCTGTGCGTGAAGGTACACTTCCGCGTATCCGGCTCGGCGCGCTTCCGCCACGAGCTGCTGCACCATGACCGTTCCAATACCCTGTTTGCGCAGCGGTTTTAGAACGGACACCCTGCCAATTTTACCGGTCGGTTCGAGACGTGCCGTACCGACTGCGTCACGGTTTTCTACCGATGCAAGTACATGAATACATTGGGAATCCAAGCCATCCCACTCGAGTTCAGCGGGTATTCTTTGTTCCTCGACGAAAACGCATTCGCGCACGTGCTGGATCGCAGCGGCATCAGTCGGCCATTGGGCTATGCGAACGGAATATGCTCGATCTCTCATCGGCTGACTATTGCGCTTGCCGGACTCGCTCGCGGTGCTTGTGCCGCTAGTGTTTTCGTGAGATCAGCCCTTTTTCGCTTTGAACTGGTCCAGGCTGCGTACCAGCTTTTCGGCGAGACCGGTATAGGCTGCCGGTGTCAGTTCGAGCAGGTACTTCTGCGCATCCTGCGGTAAGTCGAGGGTTTCGATAAAGGCACGTAGTTGATCGCGATCGACAGCTTTTCCGCGGGTTAACTCTTTGAGCCGTTCGTACGCAGCTGCGTCTCCATGCCGCCGCATTACCGTCTGAATGGGTTCAGCCAGCAATTCCCAACGCGACTCAAGATCCTCCGCCAGGCGCTCCGGATTTACCTGAAGACGTGCAAGACCGTTGACCATGCCATCGTAGGCGAGATACCCGTGCGCAATTGCGACCCCGAGATTACGTTGCACCGTCGAATCGCTCAGATCACGCTGCCAGCGTGACACGGGTAATTTGGCGGAAAAATGTTTCAACAGCGCGTTGGCGATTCCCAGATTGCCCTCGGCATTTTCGAAATCGATAGGATTGACTTTGTGCGGCATTGTCGACGATCCAACCTCGTCGGCAACTTGGCTTTGCCCGAAGTATCCCAGCGAGATGTATCCCCACAGGTCGTGGGATGCATCGATAAGCACAGTGTTGATTCTTGCCAACGCGTCGCAGTACTCGGCGACCCAATCGTGTGGCTCGATCTGTGTCGTATACGGATTGCACTGCAAACCCAGGGACTCGATGAACGCCTGGCTGGCAGTGATCCAGTCCAGCTCGGGATAGGCCGCCACGTGCGCATTGAAGTTACCGACGGCACCGTTCATTTTTGCCAGCGGGATTACATCGGCAAACGAATCGAGCTGCCGTTCGAGCCGCCAGACGAAATTTGCCAGCTCCTTGCCCATCGTCGTCGGGCTTGCTGCCTGCCCATGGGTTCTGGAAATCATCGGCAGCGCCGCCGTTGACTCCGCCATACCGCGCAGACTGCCGATGAGCCTGCGTAGCGCAGGAATCAGGATGTCATCACGGCCATCCCGGAGCATTAATGCATAGGCGACGTTGTTGACATCTTCCGACGTGCAAGCGAAATGCAGAAACGGCCGGATTTGAGACAGATCCGGATCGTTACCAAATTTCTCGGCCAAAAAATACTCGACCGCCTTGACGTCGTGGTTGGTGGTGGCTTCGATATCCTTGATTCGGCGGGCATCGTCAGCGCTGAACTCGTCGATCAGAGTGTTCAGGTAATCGCTGACCACCGGGGCAAACGGGCCCAGCCCTTCAACCTCGTTTTGTTCTGCCAGAAACTGGACCCAGCGTACCTGTACCAGCGCTCGCAGACGGATCAGTCCCTGCTCGCTGAATAGCTCCCGGAGTGGTTCGCATTTTGCGGTGTACCGGCCATCGAGCGGGGAAACAGCAGTCAGGGGCGGATGTTCCATGCCTGCGTATCAAAAAGAACCTATACTTTGGGGCCCGAATCATACACCAATGAGTATCAGCAGCGCCGAAAACGGCCGTGAAATTAGTGCTTTGCCCAATCGGTCCAACCATCCGGGGAGGATTTGATGACCAAGAAATCTTACCGCAAGGAACATGACAGCATGGGTGAACTGCACGTGCCAACAGATGCCTTGTGGGGCGCGCAGACGCAACGGGCAGTGGCTAACTTCCCGGTCAGCGGCCTGACGATGCCCAGGGCTTTCATTCGCGCCCTGGGGCTTATCAAGTGGGCCGCTGGCGGCGCCAACAGCGAACTCGGCCTGATCGAAACTGCAAAAGTGGTGGCGATCCAGGCAGCCGCGCTGGAGGTGGCCGAAGGACTGCACGATAGCCAGTTCCCGATCGACGTCTTTCAGACCGGTTCGGGTACCAGTTCGAACATGAACGCGAACGAAGTCATTGCGACGCTGGCCAGTCGTGCGCTCGGCAGTGACATTCATCCAAACGACGATGTGAATATGGGCCAGAGCAGCAACGATGTGATTCCGACCGCGATTCACGTCAGCGCCGCGCTTTTACTGGTTGGAGACTTATTGCCGGCCCTGCAGCAACTTCAGGAAACTATTGAGGCCAGGGCCGCAGAATTCGATGACGTCGTGAAAACCGGCCGAACGCACCTGATGGACGCGATGCCGGTGCGTTTAAGTCAGGAACTGGGTGCCTGGGCAAGTCAGATCAGTGACGCGCGCGCGCGACTGACCGACACGCTGCCACGCTTGAGTGAACTGGCACAGGGCGGCACCGCCGTCGGCTCCGGCATCAACGCCCATCCGAAATTTGGCGCCAGGATCGCGTTGCTTTTGGCCGAGCATACCGGGCATCCATTTCAGCCCGCCGAGGACTATTTCGAGGCGCTGAGCTGCCAGGACACGGCGGTGGAGCTATCCGGACAGTTAAAGGTTCTGGCCGTTGCACTGACAAAGGTGGCTAACGACCTGCGGTGGATGAACAGCGGTCCGTTGGCCGGACTTGGCGAAATCGAATTGCCGCCACTGCAGCCGGGCAGCAGCATCATGCCCGGCAAAGTTAACCCGGTTATTCCCGAGGCGGTGACGATGGTAGCGGCCCAGGTTATCGGCAATGACGCAACGATTACGATCGCGGGGCAATCAGGGTCGTTTCAGCTGAACGTCATGCTGCCGGTGATCGCATATAACTTACTCCAAAGCATTGAGGTATTGGCAAATGCCTCTGCGCTGTTGGCCGACAAGGCCATAGCGGGCTTTACGGTCAACACTGACCGGCTCGCCGAAGCAGTGAACCGCAACCCGATACTGATCACGGCACTGAACCCGGTGATCGGCTATGAAAAAGGCGCTGCTATTGCGAAAAAGGCTTACGCCGAAAAAAGGCCGGTTCGGGAAATCGCGGCCGAACTGACTGATTTGACCGACGAGGAACTCGATCGCTTATTGGATCCGGTGGAGTTGACCCGGGGTGGAATCAAGTCCTGATTGCACGTCCGCCGATGCGTGATCAGATTACTAATCGGCTGCGTGATACCCAACCGCCGGCCGACCCGGTGGCTGCGGCGCTGGCGAAGCTGTCACCGGAAATTGTCCAGGCGTGGTTCACCGCCCCGCTGGAATCCGCTGCTGTTTTAATTCCACTTTTGCTCCGTCCGGACGGCATGACCGTGTTGCTGACGCGCCGGACCGAGCATGTCAAAGACCATGCAGGTCAGATCAGCTTTCCAGGCGGACGCGCGGAAAACACCGATAACGGGCCGCGCGATACGGCACTGCGGGAAACCGCCGAGGAAATCGGTATACCGCCCGAGGACGTTAGGGTGATTGGCTACCTCGACGCCTACCCGGTCGTTACCGGATATGCGGTCGTGCCGGTCGTGGGCATGGTGGACGGCAGCCCCGATCTTGCACTCGACCCGATCGAGGTCGCCGAAGCGTTTGAGGTGCCGTTGGCCTTCCTGCTGGACGAAGACAATCTGGCGCGGACCAAGCGCACGTATAAGGGCGTCCAATTCGACACTTATGAATACCTCTACGACGGCCATCGTATCTGGGGCGCTACGGCACATATCATCAGGAATTTTATAAATATAATTATTTAAAAATAGACAGTTATATAAACTTATGCAGAAATTACTTGACATCATGGCCAGGTTGCGTGACCCGGACGAAGGCTGCCCCTGGGACCGCGAGCAGGACTTCCGGAGCATTGCCCCTTATACGATCGAGGAGGCTTACGAGGTTGCCGATGCAATTGAGCGCAATGACCTGCACGACCTGCGCCACGAGCTCGGCGATTTGCTATTGCAGGTCGTGTTTCATGCGCAAATGGCGGACGAGCAGGGGGCATTCGACTTTGCACAAGTGGTCGACGGGATCTGCAGCAAAATGATCCGCCGGCACCCGCACGTTTTCGGTGACCGAAAATTCGCCAGCAGCGAAGACCAACGGGCGGACTGGGAGCGTCACAAAGCTGCCGAACGAGCAGAGAAGGGCGGTAACGCAAATGTGCTCGACGGAATCAGCCCATCTCAACCGGGCTTAAGCCGTGCAATCAAACTCGGTAAACGGGCCGCAACGGTCGGTTTCGACTGGCCGGATACCGACCAGGTCATGGAAAAAGTCCGCGAAGAACTGGCCGAACTTGATCAGGCCCGGCATTCCGACAACCGCGAAGAAATTGAGGAAGAACTCGGGGATTTATTGTTTTCGATGGGAAGCCTTGCGCGGCACCTGGGTGTCGATCCGGAAAGCGCGTTGCGGCGTGCCGCGGTGAAGTTCGAGTCGCGTTTCGGGCAGGTGGAAAACCGCGCTGCGGGATCAGGGCCGGCGATGGCAAGACGTGCGCCTGGAGGAACTGGAAGACCTCTGGCAACAGGCGAAAAAGGACCCGCACGACCGGCAATTTATAGACTGGCGGGGCTTATTCTCCCGACCGGTCAGTTTGCTTGGTCTGCGTCTTTATAAAAGGTTCGATCAGGTCCATCGGCAGCGGAAAAATGATGGTATTGCTGCGGTCGTTGGCCACCTCGGTCAGCGTCTGTAAATACCGCAGCTGGAGCGCCTGCGACTGCGACGCCAGCACTTTGGCTGCCTCGGCCAACTCCGACGACGCCTGGCGCTCGCCTTTGGCATGAATCACCTTGGCCCGCCGGGCCCGCTCGGCTTCTGCCTGTGCCGCGATAGCGCGAATCATGCTTTCGTCCAGCTCGACGTGCTTGATCTCGACGTTACTGACCTTGATGCCCCAATTATCCGTTTGTCGGTCGAGAATGACCTGAATATCAGCGTTCAGCTTGTCCCGCTCGGATAGCATTTCGTCGAGCTCATGCTGGCCCAGCACGGAACGCAGCGTCGTTTGTGACAGCTGGCTGGTGGCCTCGAACACGTTGGCCACCTGGATGATCGCTTTCTCCGGATTAACGATACGAAAATACACGACCGCGTTGACCTTGACCGATACGTTGTCTTTGGAAATGACATCTTGGGTGGGTACATCCATGACGATGACCCGCAGGTCGACCCGCACCATCTGCTGAATTCCCGGTATCACGATGATCAGTCCGGGGCCTTTAACGCCTTGGAACCGGCCCAGCAAAAAAATCACGCCGCGTTCGTATTCCTTCAGGATTTTGATTGCACTGAACAGGAACAGTACAACCAGTCCGACAACTATCAGGGTGGGTAACAACGTCATCTGCTTATCCTCTCAATATTTTTAGTCGCAATTTCGATGTGTCGTTCAGGTCTGACCGTCCCGCGGCTCGACCCTAAGGACTAATCCTTCGATTCCGGTGACTTGCACGGCCTGGCCCTTTACCACCGGCCGCGATGTCGTGGCGTGCCAGCGCTCACCATGAACAAAGACGGTGCCGGTCGCGGTGAACGTTTCGAGCGCTTCGGCTGTATCTCCGAGCATGCCTTCGACTCCGCTGACGACAGGCCGGCGGCGACTGCGCATCAGAAACAGTATCAGGGCCAGCATCAGCGTGCCCCCGACGGCCGCTAGCGTACCGATCAGGACCCGTGAAATGGCGAAGCCCGGAACATCCGTGTCCATCAGGATGACTGATCCAAATACGAAAGCGATGATGCCGCCCAAACCCAACGCACCGAAACTCGGCGCAAATGCCTCGCCTACCATCAACGCAATGCCAAGGGCAATCAGCGCCAGACCCGCATAGTTGACTGGCAGAACCTGGAACGCGAACAACGCCAGCAATATGCAAATGGCCCCGACGATGCCCGGAACGAAGGCACCGGGGTTGTAACCCTCGAGCAACAGTCCATAGGCACCCGCCAGCATCAACAGATAGGCGACGTTCGGATCGGTTATCACCATCAGAAATCGTGTGCGCCAGTCGGGTTCGTAGATTTCGACCACCAGGTTCTCGGTGGAGATTTCAACGGTTTCATTGCCGACCGTTACGCTCAGGCCATCAATGGCCTCCATCAGTTCGGCGACGTCGACCGCGACAACATCGATTACGTTTTCCTCCAAAGCGGCTTCGGCCGTCAAACTAACCGCCTCACGCACCGCGCGCTCCGCCCATTCCGCGTTACGGCCGCGAAGTTCTGCCAGCCCGCGAATATAGGCGGCGGCATCGTGCACGGTTTTGCGCTCCATTGCGGTCCCGGTTAACTCGGGGGTATCGTCCTCTGGCGCGTCTGCGTCCTCCTCCTGTGCGGTTTGATCGGCGTCTTTATCCTGTTCCTCGCCGGGAATCGGGGGCGAGGGCACACCCCCGCCAATCTGCACCGGAGTTGCGGCACCGAGGTTCGTTGCGGGAGCCATGGCCGCCACGTGACTTGCATACAAGATATAGGTGCCGGCACTGGCGGCACGGGAGCCGCTTGGCGAAACGTAGGTGACAACAGGAACACTCGATCCGAGAATTCCTTTGATGATGTCTCGCATTGCCGAATCGAGGCCGCCCGGCGTGTCCATTTCGATGATGACAACATTGGCAGCTGTTTCCTGTGCATACTCGATACCATTGAGCACATAGTCGCGGGTAGCGGGACCAATGGCTCCTTTGAGTTCGAGCCGCACAGCCGTACCCGCCGCTGCAGCGCCACACACCGACAGCAGACAGCTAGCGATTAGAGCCAGAGACAATCGACGTGGGTGGAACGGAGTGCTTTGCATGATTTGTGACACTTATTTGTTGGGCCCATCATAGCAGGACCGGACTGGCCTGCAGCCGGTCAAACCTGACAACGGACGGGGTCAATCAGGCGACGGCGGTCACGGTTCACGGCACTTACCCGCGGGCTTGGATTATCATTGCTGGCACAGCTTGGCAGTGATGAACCCGCCGGAAAGCAGCACTCATGACACGGATGAAAACACAACCCGAATGGAGCCCGCAGAGCTGGCAAAGCAAAACGGCCGACCAGCAACCCAACTATTCTGACCCGGATCGTGTCGCGGGTGCTATCGAGCAACTCAGCAAGCTCCCACCGATCGTGACGAGCTGGGAAATCGAAGCGCTAAAACAGCATATTGCCCTGGCGCAGAAAGGCGAGGCGTTCATTCTCCAGGGCGGGGATTGTGCCGAGACTTTCGATGAATGTACGTCTGACAACATTGCGCAGAAACTGAAGATCCTGCTGCAAATGAGCGTGGTTATGCTCTACGGCCTGAAACGGCCCATTGTGCGGATTGGGCGGATGGCCGGCCAGTATGCGAAGCCCCGATCGGATGATTTGGAGACCCGCGGCGACACTTCGTTGCCGAGTTTTCGCGGTGACCTCGTAAACCGCCAACCATTTACTGTCACCGACCGGACACCGGACCCCGACCTGATGCTGCGGGGCTACGAACGCGCAGCGCTGACGCTAAACTTCGTGCGTTCGCTGATTGATGGTGGATTCGCAGACTTGCATCATCCGGAAAACTGGGATCTCGACTGGGTGCAGCATTCACCACTCGCCGAGCAATACCACAAGATTACGCAGTCAGTTTCGAATTCACTCGATTTCTTCGAATCGCTGTCCGGTGGTCCGGTCCACACCGCCAGTCGTGTGGATTTTTACGCCTCCCACGAGGGCCTGCATCTACCCTATGAGCAGGCTCAGACACGTTTTCTGCCGCATCGTCAAAAGTGGTACAACCTGACGACACATTTCCCGTGGGTAGGCATGCGTACGGCGCAACTCGACGGAGCTCATGTCGAGTACTTTCGCGGCATCACCAACCCTGTCGGCATCAAAATCGGTCCCGCTATGACCGATGATTGGCTGGCAGGCCTGGTCCAGATTCTCAACCCGGATAACGAACCCGGGCGATTGACGCTGATCCATCGTTTCGGCGCCGCTAATGTCGACCAGCATCTGCCGGGCCTGATTAAATCGATCCAGGCTTCCGGTGCACAAGTACTGTGGATGTGCGACCCGATGCACGGCAACACCGAGACCACGAAGGAGGGTTACAAAACCCGACGCTTCGACAATATTCTTGCGGAACTCGAGACAGCCTTTCGGATTCACAGCGAGCTCGGCAGCTATCTGGGCGGAGTGCATTTCGAGCTTACCGGTGAAAATGTCACCGAATGCACTGGTGGGGCGCGTGGTTTGACCGACGACGACCTCCAGCGCGCCTATCGCACGCAGGTGGACCCACGCCTGAACTACGAGCAGGCAATGGAAATTGCGATGCGAATTGCCGGCCTGCGCAGCGGCCGGGCCAACCCGGCAAGTTAACCGCACAAGATCGATGGCACTGTCTTTCGATCCCAACTGCACCCGCTGCGATCGGCTAGCGACGTATCTCAGTGAAATACGCGTCCGTTATCCCGACTACCATGCGCGACCCGTGCCGACTTTCGGCGATGCTCGGTCCAGTTTTCTAATCGTCGGACTTGCGCCGGGCCTGCACGGCGCTAACGCAACGGGCCAACCGTTCACCGGCGATCATGCCGGCATACTGCTGTATCGCAGCCTCTTTGAGGCGGGGTTTGCGAGCCATCCCGACGCGGTCGCAGCGGGCGACGCACTGGCTTTGACTAACTGCCGCATTACCAATGCGGTACGTTGCTTGCCGCCGGCGAATAAGCCGTTAGGCGAAGAAGTGACACGTTGCAACGACTATCTGGCGCAAGAACTCGATCGGATATCGCGACCGGGGCTGGTTCTTGCGTTGGGCGTGATCGCCCACCGGGCCGTGCTCAAAGCGTTGCATCAGAAACAATCGGCTTTCCCGTTCCGGCACGGCAGCGAATACGATGTTCTCGAAGGATTGCGCCTGCTGAGTTCCTACCATTGCAGCCGCTACAACACCCAGACTCGCCGGTTGACGGAGACCATGTTTCGCGAAGTTATCGAGCGGGCTGCACGATATCTGAAGACCTGTTGAAATGACCAATGACTTCGAGCCGGAAGAGTTCCTGCGGCACCTGACGCAGCGACCGGGTGTATACCGGATGCTGGATGCGCAGGGCAAAGTAATTTACGTCGGCAAAGCCCGGAATCTCAAGCATCGGGTTTCGAGCTATTTCGGCAGCAAGGCACATCACCCGAAAACCCTGGCGTTGATGCAACACACCGGTCACGTAGAAATCACCGTGACGCGGACTGAGGAAGAGGCCTTACTGCTCGAGTACAACCTGATCAAGGAGCATAAGCCCAGGTTCAATGTCCTGTTACGCGACGACAAAAGCTACCCATACATCCATGTGACGACGCAGCAGAAATATCCGATGTTTGAGTTTCACCGCGGTGCGCGGAAGGGGCCCGGTCAATATTTTGGCCCATATCCAAATGCCGGAGCAGTCCGCCAAACCCTATCCCAGCTGCAGAAGTTATTTCAGGTGCGCCAGTGCGATGATTCGTTTTTTTCGAACCGGTCCCGGCCGTGTCTGCAATTTCAAATCAAACGCTGTTCCGCACCCTGCGTGAACCTGGTGGAAGAGGATCGCTACCGGCAAGACGTGGAGCACGCCATGCTGTTTTTGCGCGGGAAAAACGATGCGGTTATCGAGGGTCTGGCGAAACGTATGGACCAGGCATCTACCGATCATGAATATGAACGGGCAGCACGCTACCGTGATCAGATTGCAGTGCTCAGTAGAATCCAGGCACAGCAGTCGGTATCGGGATCGCAACCGATTGATGCCGACGCGCTGGCGGTCATCGAACAAGCCGGGACCTTTTGTGTCGGCATCATCCTGATTCGCGCCGGGCGGATCCTCGGTGGCCGGAACTTTTTCCCGAAAACCGCTCCTGGAACGAGCGCGGCAGAGGTAATGGGTGCATTCCTGGTCCAGCATTATTTCTCCCAGGACCCACCCGACGAAATTCTTGTCAGGGAAATACCCGAAGATTCTGAATTACTTGCCGATGCGCTGAGCGCCAGGAGCAACCGAACAGTTGATATTCGGCACAGAGTGCGCGGCCAGCGACGACACTGGCTGGATATGGCAAGCGCGAATGCTCACGAAGCCATTGCGATGCGCCTGGCCAGCAACGCAAGTTTCAGGGAACAGCTTGAACAACTTGCGGACGCCCTGGCGCTGGATGAGGTGCCATCGCGAATCGAGTGTTTCGATATCAGTCACACCGGCGGCGAAAAAACGGTGGCGTCATGCGTTGTATTCGGACCGGATGGTCCCATCAAATCCGATTATCGCCGTTTCAACATTCGCGACGTGACCTCCGGCGACGACTATGCCGCAATCGCCCAGGCAGTGACGCGCCGCTATACCCGCTTGAAAAAGGGAGAAGCGCCGTTACCGGATCTCGTGCTGATCGATGGCGGCAAAGGGCAGGTCGGAGCATCCCGGGCCGCATTAATGGAATTGCAGCTGGGCGATCTGGCGCTGGCTGGAATCGCCAAGGGACCCGGTCGGCGGCCGGGCCGGGAGACTATATATAAAGGTGGCAACAATGTTCGGCTCAAACTATCGCCGGACACGCCCGCAATGCACCTGATTCAACAAATTCGCGACGAAGCGCACCGGTTTGCGATAAGCGGACACCGCAACCGACGCTCAAAGGCACGGAAATCATCCGTGCTTGAATCGATTACCGGCCTCGGGCCAAAACGTCGGCGGGAACTGCTGCGCCACTTTGGCGGCCTGCAGGGCGTCCGCCGGGCTGGGATTGACGACCTCGTGCAGGTTTCCGGCATCAGCCGCGTTCTCGCCGAAAAGATCTATGACCGGTTCCATGGTGGTGTGACCGTAGACAGCTGATGCCGGCGCGATACAATACCGGACCGCTTCCCGGCAACCACCATTAGTCGTTTTTGATGCGATGCCCCAGAAAATGAATGTCGCAATCGCGCTGACCTGGTTTCGTATCGCGGCGATACCGATGGTTGTTTTGGTATTTCTGTTCGCAACAGGATACTGGGCCAGGCCCGCTTCGATGTTAATTTTCACGATCGCCGGCTTCACCGACTGGCTGGACGGATACCTGGCACGCAGGCTCGGGCTAACGTCGCGCTTTGGGGCGTTTCTTGACCCGGTTGCCGACAAACTGATGGTAACGACCGCTTTGGTTCTGGTCGTTCAGGGCGACCCGCAGTGGTACATCGCACTGGCCGCGGCCATCATTATCGGCCGGGAAATCGCAATCTCTGCGTTACGCGAATGGATGGCTGAAATCGGTGCTCGCAGCCAGGTCGCCGTGTCCCCGTTCGGCAAGATAAAGACGGTGCTGCAGATGGTTGGCCTTGGTGCCATGCTGTATCTACGGCCGATATGGGGAATGGACGTGTACACTTTTGGGTTGGTGTTGTTGATGGCCTCTGCAGCACTGACACTGTGGTCCATGATCGATTACCTTCGGGCGGCCTGGCCAAGCCTGAACAGCGCATAGCCGGTTTCTTGACACCCGCCCGGCGAGGCTTACCATATAGCGCTGCCGTAAGCGGGCGTAGCTCAGTTGGTAGAGCGCAACCTTGCCAAGGTTGAGGTCGACGGTTCGAGCCCGTTCGCCCGCTCCAGAATTAACCACCGTATGCGGGCTTTCCCTGCGTCCACGCGCGCCATCAAGATGGACAGGCTCTCAGACTTATCGGAAGTCGCGCTGTGCGGTTTCACATTCATCGCCACCGGTCTGCTCGGCTCTTGGCCGGATCGCAGGGATTCGCCCGAAACTACTCAAAATTGTGATGTATTTCATTGGTCGGCGGGGCATTTTTTTGTAACTTTCATGGTTCGTATCATCGACATAGACCGGACCCGAAATGCCAATGTCCAAATTGCGCGCCTTCCTGATCCATCTCGGCATCAGTCTGACAGTCGTCGGCGCCGTCGCGGCATTCGTATTTTTTGTCTGGTACCCGGACTTTTACTTCCAGGTTAAAGGCACTGGGTCGGTGCTGCGCGTGCTGATTGGTATAGATCTAGTCATCGGCCCGTTGCTCACGCTGCTCGTTTACAAACCCAACAAACCGGGCCTGCGATTCGATTTGGCCACGATTGCGGTGCTTCAGTTGACGGCCTTGGTCTATGGCACCGTGACCCTATTTAAGGAACGTCCATACTTCACCGTGTTTGCAGTTGATCGATTCGAGGTGCTGGCCAGGAAAGATGTCGATATGTCCGGGATCAGTAATGATCAGCTGACAGACAAACCGTTCGTGGGGCCAATTACAGCCGTCGCAACAATTCCTGAAGATATAGACGAGCAGCAGAAATTTTTAAACAGCGTCGTGTTCGAGAACCAGCCTGATCTCGAACGGCGCCCCGAGTACTGGAGCCCTTATGCAGAACAAGCCGAGCAGGTGTTGGCCCGGGCCGGATCGATCGAAACGCTGCGCCGGAATCGCTCCGTGTCAGGCACGCACCTCGACAGCCTTCTGCAAAAAATTGACAAGCGCGACGATCAGCTGGGTTTTCTGCCACTGTTCAGCGTAAAAGGTGATTTCGTAATGATTATCGATCGGGACAACGGCATGCCCATCGATGCCATTGCGGTTGATGCTTGGATCGAGGCGGATGGTCCCGGCCAAACCGTACAAGCCGAATCGCGCCGGGAACCCTCTGCCCCGCAACTTTGATCTGACCATCCAGTCGCACTAGACAATCATTGGCAATGTTGAACGCGATTGGTGCCTGAGAGCTCCACCGCACCAGTACGGACGCTGCTTCTGCTCTACAACAGGCCTGTGCTACAGTCGCGCGTGCAAATCCTTCGAAACGGCTAGGTGGCAGAGTGGTTATGCAACGGCCTGCAAAGCCGTGGACGTCGGTTCGATTCCGATCCTAGCCTCCAGGATTAAACCGGTGCGGCCCGGGTGGCGGAACTGGTAGACGCTACGGACTTAAAATCCGTTGACTGAGAAGTCGTGTGGGTTCGAGTCCCACCCCGGGCACCAGAAAAATCCTTATCATTAGCAACGGAATCTGCCATTCAACGATTACGTACGGTCTGATGACGAACAACAACGACCAGCCGCCCAGTCCTGAAGCCAATACGTCCCCTTGGCGGGACATGCGGTCGGTGCTCCGGCAGTCGATCAGCATGCTCGGGTTCTGGATGACGCTGCGCTACCTGCTGATTTACGCGCTCTCGTATAAACCGGTGGCTGACCGTTCATTCGATCGCAAGCATGCGACCGACACCGGCGGTCTGGTGTCTACCGGCGATCTCGGCATCGACGATGCAGCCACCAGGTTACAAGCAAACCTTTTTCTTGGGGCGCCGGCGCGGGTGACCCGGTACATGCTGCGTTCACTGCATATCGACTACAACGATTTTGTGTTTGTAGATTACGGTTCCGGAAAGGGCCGGACTCTGCTGGTGGCAGCCGAGTTCCCGTTTAAAAAAATCATTGGCGTTGAAATCTCTCAGGAATTACATGCTATCGCCAACATGAATCTAGACCAGTATCGCGGCAAAGATCGCAAATGCGCGGACATCGAATTGTTTTGCGGTGATGCGCGCGGCTTTGCTTTGCCGGATTCGGATTTGGTGCTGTACATGTACCATCCGTTTGGCCAGGACATCCTGCGTGAAGTTCTGCAACATATCGTCGCATCAACGCGCGAAAACCCGAGCCGGATACTGATCCCGTACCTGTTTCCGGTCGCGATGGCCAAAGCGGTGTTCAAAGAATTTCCGCAATTCACCAAGGTCCGCGACGTCTGGTGCGTCAACACGCAGTACCGTTGGACGCTGTACGAATATCACGGCCAGTAAGTGAGTGGCTTGTGGACCATGACTTGCTGGTCATCGAATAATTAAACCCACGGGGCTCAGGCCCTGTTGCCAGGAGAACAACAACAATGCGCCAGGTCCAGCTTCAAAAACCAGGAATTGAAAATCTCGTTTTGGCCGAGGTGGAACAACCAGAGCCCGGGCCAGGTGAAGTGCTGGTTAAGGTACACGCGGCATCGATCAATTATCGCGATTTTCTGATCGCCATGGGGTTTTATGGCGGCCCTGGACTGACGTTACCGTTAGTGCCGTTATCCGATGGAGCAGGCGAGGTCATCGAGACAGGTAACGGAGTAACTCAAGTGCAAGCCGGGGACCGCGTGACGTCGTTGTTCTGGCAGGACTGGCAGGACGGTGTAGCCACGCCGACAAATCGCAGTATTTCGACCGGCTGCGAGGCTCCCGGCATGCTGACCGAATACGCCGTAATGCCCGAGTCCGCCGTCGCTCGGGTTCCCGACAGCCTGTCCTACGATGAAGCGGCCACGCTGCCCTGTGCCGGACTAACCGCCTGGAGTTCGCTAACGACGCATGCCCGGGTCAAGGCCGGCGAAACGGTACTTTTGATGGGCACCGGTGGCGTATCGCTGTTCGGTTTGCAGTTTGCCAAGGCCCTCGGCGCGACCACCATCATCACGTCCAGCAGCGACGAAAAACTCGAACGAGCCCGCGAACTCGGTGCAGACCACGTCATTAATTACAAAGAAACACCGGAGTGGGGCGCCAAGGCATTCGAACTGGCGAGCGGCGGCGTGGACGTAGTCATCGAAATCGGTGGTGCCGGTACGTTGCAGCAGTCCATGGCAGCGGTCGGGCTGTCTGGTCGCATCGCCTACGTTGGCACCCTGACCGGCATGAATACAGACCTGAACCTGTTGGAGCTGCTTGGGAAAAACCTGCAGATTCATGGACTGACGGTCGGGAATCACGCCGATCACGAAAAAATGGTCGGCTTCATCGAAGAACACGGGCTCCGCCCAGTGATCGACGCGCGCAGCGAACTGGAACAAGGCGCTGAGGCCATCGCGAACATCGCCGCCGGCCAACATTTCGGCAAGCTGGTCGTTACGCTGGCGTAATAGTCTGCGCGTAGCCTGAGCCGACGATCGAACCCTAGGCGCTGTCGCCCGGGCCCCAGGATCGGCGGTAGTGGCGTCGCTCCGATTTCAGCTCCTCCAGGCGTTGGCGCTGCTCTTCGGTTAACAGGGCGTAGGCCCGGGCCTGAAAATCACTGGTCAGCATGACCATTTCCGCCGCCATCGCGGCAGCCTGCTGACTGACTTCCTGGGTAACCGAAGCGTATTCGGGGTCATCCGGCGTCAATCCCATCATTTTCGAGCGGCTTGCGCTCATACGTTCGCGCAAAGAGTCCCAGCTGGGTTGAAATTCGTCGATCAGGCCCTGCAGGCTGTCCTGCTGCTCAATCGACAAGTTCAGCTCATCGGCCATCCGCAACAGCATTTGGCCGGGCATAGCTCCCGGGCCTCCAGGTCCTCGTGGCCCTTTAAATCCACGATAATGCGGGCGTTCGCTGGCACCGCTGGTGCCATCTGGTTGGTCTTCGGCCTGCACTGCACCGGCGGCGAGCAGGAAGGTAGCTGCCGCCACCGCGGCAATAAGTCTGTCAACGTTCATCCAGTCTCTCCGTACAAGTATTAATGGGATTCCCAAGTGTAAACGGCGCAATCCACCGCCGGTTGACAATAATTTGTCCCGGGAATTCCCTGCTCTGGCCGGAATCCGAGCCGCCCCCTGTTCTCTCACGCTCCGGGCGCCTAGAATGCGCCAGTTGCTGGGCGCATAGCAGCAATCCTTAGCTAGATATTTACTTTATTAAACAAATGCTTAATTTACTATCCTAAGAATGTTTCTCTAATGTAGTACAGTTCCGCGGGCGGAACGCTTGGCACCCGCAACGCCCGTGCACCGCCGCCAGGACTTATCGGCCGAATGCAGAATACGACACACCCGGAAAAACTCGCGTGCGATGCCCTGACGCTGTGGCGCGGCGACCGCTGCCTGTTCCACGAATTGTCGTTTCAAATCGGTGCCGGCGCAGCGGCACTGATACGTGGCCCCAACGGCAGCGGCAAAACCAGTCTGCTCAGAGTCGTCTGTGGCCTGTCGCCGCCTGAACAGGGTGCGGTCCACTGGATGGGGACAGCCATTCAGCAACAACGCCAGGCATATGCCAAAGCACTGGCGTACAGCGGGCATATTGACGGCCTGAATGCAGAGCTAACGCCACTGGAGAACCTTGCATTTTTTTGCGCGCTGCGCGGAACCGAACCCGCCAGCGGCGTTGCAAACCTCAGCGGTCTGGGACTGGACGCATGCGCCGGCCTGCCAGTTCGCGCTTTGTCGGCCGGACAGCGACGCCGGGCAGGGTTGGCACGTGTGCTGGCGGCGGACGCTCGCTTGTGGGTGCTCGACGAACCGTTTACCAATCTGGATGGCGAGGGAAGACGATATCTGACGGACCAACTGGTCACGCATCTGGGCAACGGCGGCATGGCGGTGATCGCCAGCCATCAAGACCTCGATGTTCCGGCGGAACAGCTGCGCAGCATCACGCTGAGCGGGACGGATTGAGCATGGGACAGGCACTGTTAGCGGTGGTTCGGCGCGACTTGCGGATTGCGTTTCGCCGCCTGCCCGACCTGGCCAGTCCGCTGATGTTCTTTGCCATCGTCATCACCTTGTTTCCGTTGGCTATCAGCCCAGAACCTGCGGTGCTGCGCGAGATCGGTCCAGGTGTGCTATGGGTTGCGGCCTTGCTGGCGACGCTGTTGGCACTGAACACATTATTTCGGTCGGATTTCGACGACGGCAGTCTCGAGCAACTGGCCCTGAGCAGCCATCCGCTGCCGCTGCTGATATTTGGCAAGATTCTGGCGCATTGGCTGATCAGCGGTGTGCCGCTGGTCGTACTGTCGCCGCTGCTGGCGCTGAGCTACGACTTGTCGCCGAACACGCTGCAGGTACTGGCATTGGCGCTGCTGATCGGTACCCCGACGCTGAGCCTGCTGGGATCGATCGGTGCCGCATTGACCGCCGGGGTCCACCAGGCCGGGGGCTTGCTGGCGTTGCTGGTGTTGCCGCTGATGCTGCCGGTCCTGGTATTCGGTGCGCGCGCCACCACTCTTGCTGCAACGGGGCAGGAACCGGCGGGCCCGTTGTATCTGCTCGCTGCTTTGGCGGTGCTTGCCCTAAGCCTGGGGCCATTTGCAACTGCGGCAGCGGTCCGGGTCAGCCTCGAGTGATGCGTGAAAGCACGCCTCCCTATACTAGAATGCGTTGTTGTCGCCCTTTACAGTCGCGAAAAAACCGCTCCGTTGAAACGGTGAACAATACGATGAATCGACATGTGGACCTGGTTTCATAAACTCGGCTCGCCGCCACACCTGTACCGGCTGGCCGGGAAACTGGCGCCGTGGCTGCTGTGGATTGCGATTGTGCTGATCGCAATCGGAACTTATGGCGGCCTGGTCCTGGCGCCGCCGGACTACCAGCAGGGCGATGGCTTTCGGATTATCTACGTGCATGCGCCGAGTGCCTGGATGTCGATGTCCATCTATGCGGTGCTGGCAACAGCATCGGCAATCGGTCTGATCTGGCGCATGAAACTGGCGTTTGCCGTAGCCGCAGCGTCGGCCCCGGTTGGCGCTTCGTTCACATTTCTCGCCCTGGTAACCGGGGCCATTTGGGGTCAACCGATGTGGGGAACCTGGTGGGTATGGGATGCCCGCCTGACCTCGGAACTGATCCTGCTGTTTGTTTATTTCGGCTACATGGGTCTGCGAGCAGCCTTCACTGAAGTGCAAAAGGCCGACCGGACCAGCGCGGTGCTGGCGATCGTCGGCGTCGTCAATCTACCCATCATTCATTATTCAGTCGTCTGGTGGAACACACTGCATCAGGCTTCGACCGTAACGAAGCTCGATAACCCATCGATATCGATGAATATGCTCTGGCCACTGCTGGTCATGATCATTGGCTTTAACCTTTTTTACGTTGCCATTCTTGCAACGCGGGTGCGCAGCGAAGTACTCGGTCGCGAGCGCAACGCCCGCTGGGTAAGCGAGGCATTGAACGACCTGTCGCCCGAAAACAGGGTCACGGCATGACCGAATTTTTGGAAATGGGTGGCTACGCCAGGTATGTCTGGAGTGCATTCGGCTTGACGCTGGTCGTTTTGGTCGCAAACATAGTGGTGGCCCGGCAACAATTTCGTTCGGTGCGGACACGCCTGGCACAGCGCTGGGCCAATCAGCAAAGGAACTCAGATCTATGACCCCTCGACGCCAACGCATGGTCGGTACCGGCCTCGTCATGGCCGGAGTTGCCCTGGCGGCAGTTTTAGCACTGCGGGCATTTCAGGAAAACCTGATGTTTTTCTACAGCCCGACTGACGTCATTGCCGGTAGCGCCGCTGAAGGCACCAGATTTCGTCTCGGCGGTCTGGTCATCGACGGCAGCCTGCGCCGGGAAACCGGTAGCCTGGAAGTTCGATTCGACGTTACCGACATCGAGAACACGATGACCGTTGTGTATACCGGCGTGTTACCCGATCTGTTCCGGGAAGGGCAGGGCGTCATTGCCAACGGATACCTGCAAGCAGACGGTACGTTTCGAGCCGATGAAGTGCTCGCCAAGCACGACGAAGAATACATGCCGCCCCAAGTGGCACAGATGCTCGAAGAACGCGGGCACCCGGTTGACGGCGGCACGGCTGCAATCGAAGACTAGTCAATAGCACGGGACGCGATCGATGACACCGGAAATTGGTCAGCTTTGCCTCGTTCTGGCGCTGTGTATCGCGGCCATTCAGTCCGTGCTGCCGGTGGCCGGCGCGCAAACCGGAAATTCGGCCTGGATAGGCGTTGCGCGTCCGGCAGCTATTACACAGCTTTTGTTCGTCGCACTGGCATTCGTTTGTCTGAGTGGGCCTTTGTCGAGAACGATTTCTCCGTTCTGTACGTCGCAACGAATTCGAATTCAGAATTACCGTTGCAATTTCGCCTCGCGGCTGTTTGGGGTGCGCACGAGGGCTCATTGCTGCTGTGGGTATTGATACTCGCGATCTGGACCAGCGCCGTGGCGTTGCTCAGTCGCAGCCTGCCTGACGCCGTTGTTGCACAGGTGCTCGGCGTCATGGGCATGATCAGCGTGGGGTTCCTGTTATTTATCCTGTTTACGTCGAATCCTTTCGAACGCGTGTTTCCGGCGCCGCTGGAAGGCAACGACCTGAACCCATTGCTCCAGGATCTGGCACTGATTATTCACCCGCCGATGTTGTACACCGGTTATGTCGGATTTTCCGTCGCGTTCGCATTTGCAATCGCCGCGATGCTGTCGGGTCGCCTGGATCAGCAATGGGCACGTTGGACGCGGCCCTGGACGACGACAGCGTGGCTGTTCCTGACGGTTGGCATTGCACTGGGAAGCTGGTGGGCTTACTACGAGCTCGGCTGGGGAGGATGGTGGTTTTGGGATCCGGTCGAGAATGCGTCATTCATGCCCTGGTTGGTCGGTACGGCGCTGATCCATTCGCTGGCGGTGACTGAAAAGCGCGGCTTGTTCAAGAGCTCGACGCTGCTGCTGGCCATCGGCGCATTTTCACTGAGCCTGCTGGGAACCTTCCTGGTGCGCTCGGGAGTGCTGGTATCGGTACACGCGTTCGCATCCGACCCGTCGCGCGGCTTGTTTATTCTGATTTTCCTGGCCGTGGTCGTCGGCGGCGCGCTGAGCTTGTACGCGTGGCGGGCCCGCTCGCTGGAGACCAAGGTTGGATTCAGCCCGTTCTCCCGGGAAACCTTTCTGCTGTTGAATAGCATCCTGCTGGTCGCTGCTACCGGTCTGATTTTGTTCGGCACGCTGGCGCCATTGATCGCAGATGCGATGAACCTCGGCAAAATCTCTGTCGGCGCCCCGTATTTTGAATTGGTGTTCCCGATCGTGATGGTGCCGCTGTTGCTGGTGCTGGGGGTCGGTATGCATACGGTCTGGCGGTCGGCCGACGCGTCGGCATTGGCGCGGCGGCTACGTTGGCCGGCGGCGATTGCCATTCTCGTCGGCATCAGCCTGCCGTGGTTTGCCTGGGGTGAGGCCGGTTTGCTGACTACGATCGGCTCGATCATTGGCCTGACGACTGGTGTCTGGGTCATTGGATCGGTGCTGCTAAACCCGATTGCGCAGTTGCGCGGTAAAGGTCCACGGCTGACGCGCTCGATGCTCGGCATGCACCTGGCACACCTCGGTATCGGCATGACGGTAATCGGCATCACCGTAACGTCGTCGTTCAGCATCGAGATTGACCAGCGCATAGCACCAGGGGAAAGCGTTACGGTCGCCGGCTATGCGTTTCGCTTCGACGGGGTACAAGATAGAACCGGACCAAACTACCAGGCCGTGCGCGGTACATTCACAGTCAGTCGAGGCGAACGCCAGATCAGCCAAATGTTGCCGGAAAAGCGCGTCTACCGGGTCCAGACCAGTGCGATGACCGAGGCCGGCATCGACGTCGGTTGGACGCGGGATCTGTTTGTCGCGCTCGGCGAACCATTGGGAGACGGCAGCTGGAGTGTGAGGATTCAATACAAGCCGATGATCCGATTCATCTGGCTGGGGGCGCTGGTCATGGCGCTGGGCGGGTTGGTGGCCGTCAGCGATCGCCGTTACCGATCGCGATACCCGGTGTCGGATAAGACCGCGGATCAACCCAGCGATCTGGCGACCACCTGAGCAAATGAAATTTTTTATACCGATCGCCGTCTTCATGGCGCTGCTGGCGGTATTCATGGTCGGCCTGAACCGCGACCCGTCTTATGTGCCATCCCCGTTGATCGGCAAACCAGCGCCCGAGTTCAGGCTGCCAAGGCTCAGTGATCCCGGACAAACGCTGGGCACAGACGATATGCGGGGCCAATTCAGCTTGCTGAACGTCTGGGCAACCTGGTGCGTGGGCTGTCGGCAGGAACACGACACGCTGCTGGAAATCGCGTCCAACTCCGGGATCCCGATCTATGGCCTCAACTGGAAAGACAATACGGCGCAGGCCCGCACGTGGCTTGAACAATTGGGCAATCCCTATGCAGCGACTGCAGTCGACCTCGACGGCGCCGTCGCGATTGACTGGGGCGTATACGGCGCGCCGGAAACTTTTCTGCTCGCTGCCGACGGGACCGTGCTGTACAAGCACCTGAGTCCGTTGACGATGGCGATATGGGAGACGGAGTTTTTGCCGCGGATGCAATCGGGAACGGTGCAAGAACCGTGAACGCGTTGCGGCTGGCAGGAATTTGTTTAAGCGTCGCAATCGGCCTTGGCCTGGCATCGATAGATCGCAGCTGGGCAATTGATGCTTCCGACTCTCTAACCGACGCTAATCAACAAGCAGCGTATGAAAAAATCATCAATGAAGTTCGCTGCCTGGTTTGCCAGAACCAAACGATCGCGGATTCGTCGGCACCGCTGGCGGCAGATTTACGGCGCGAGATTCGCACCATGGTCGAGGAAGGCAACAGCGAGACCGATATCAAAGTTTTCCTGGTCGAACGCTACGGCGACTTCGTGCTGTACCGGCCACGGGTACGCTCCTGGACATTGACGCTATGGCTGGCGCCGTTCGCATTCCTGATCGTCGGCGGATTGACTTTATACCGGGTCGTGCAACGGCGCCGGGCGCTGCCGATCGATCAGGACGCCCCACTGGCGGAAGAGTAGGAAGCTGATCATGGCATTCTGGCTAACAGGCATCGTATTGACCGCTTTCACGCTAGGCGCGCTGTTGATACCGATGTACCGGCGCCGCGAGGCGGCGTCGACTCCAACCGCGGTCACTATCACGGCGATACTTATCGGCCTGCCCGTGTGCGTCGTGCTGGTTTACCGGCTGGTAGGAGACTACCCATCCGCGACACAGGCACGTCCAGCGCCCAACGGTATTGCGGCGAATTCGCAGGGCATACCGGACGTCGGGGAAATGGTTGCATCGCTGGCCGCCCGGCTGCAACAAAACCCGGATGATCTCGAAGGCTGGTTGATGCTGGGAAGAAGCTACGTCAGCCTGGAACGGTTTGTCGATGCCCGCGAAGCGTACCAGCGTGCCTACCTGATGACCGGCGGACAGAACCTGACCGCGGCGCTCGGCTATGCGGAAGCAATGGCGCTGGCGGATCGCTCAACGCTTACCGGCGAGGCCGGCGTGCTGTTTGAAACAGCGCTGAAAGCGGCGCCACAGAATCCAAAAGCACTCTGGTACGGCGGAATGAGCGCGGTAGCCAAGGGTGATATGGACGTGGCGGCCGAGCGCTGGCGCCGGCTGCTAAACCAGGATCTGCCTGATCCGGTGCGCCAGCTCGTTCAACAGCAATTGGCCAGCCTTGGTGCCCCGATGGCAGCGACCCCAGCCGAATCGGCGCAAGCCGGCAGCTCGCTGGTCATTAAAGTCGATATCACTGTCGCCGAAAGTCTGCGTGAGCGAATTGACCGCAGCGCACCATTGTTCATCGTCGCCCGCGATCCCGATCAACCCGGCCCCCCGATCGCCGTGGTTCGCCAAACAGCCGGCAGCCTGCCGACGACAGTCAACATTACCGACGCCAACCTGATGCTGCCCGGAAAGTCATTGGCCGACCTGCCGCGGTTGCGATTGATTGCCCGCGTGGCAAGGGGAGGGGACCCGATCGCCCAACCAGGTGATATCTACGGTGAAACTATTTGGGACGCCGCAAACTCGTCGGATGCACCAATTCCTATCGTTATAGACTCCGTGATCGAGTAAACCACCCCATCAGTCCGGAATGCCGAGCGACGTGCACCGGCTAACAGTGCAATCCATGGCGAACTCATGCCCAGCGAAGCACGCACGATAATCAGTAACATCGCCGAGTTGATCGAAATTCCTTCGGTCAGCAGCGTTACGCCTGATTGGGACATGCCGAATCAACCGGTCATTGACCGGCTTGCCGAACGACTCGAAGCGGGCGGCTGGCGAGTCGAACTGATCGAAGTGCCGGATAAACCCGGGAAAACCAATTTGCTGGCCACTCTGGGCCGTGGCGACGGCGGCCTGGTGCTCTCCGGCCACACCGATACAGTGCCGTGCGATCCCCAGCTTTGGAGCAGTGACCCGTTTGCGCTGGCCGAACGCGACAACCGCCTCTATGGGCTGGGTACAGCGGATATGAAATCGTTCCTGGCTCTGGCCATGACGGCCTGCGCCGGGATCGACACAGCGGCGCTCAAAGCGCCGCTGATGCTGCTGGCAACTGCCGACGAAGAAAGCTCGATGGCCGGCGCGCGCGCACTGGTTGCCGCGGGTCAACCCAAAGCGCGTTTTGCCGTGATTGGTGAGCCGACCGGCCTGAAGCCGGTGCGCATGCATAAAGGAATCCTGATGGAGGCCATCCGGGTCGAGGGCCGCAGCGGGCACTCAAGCGATCCGTCACTGGGGGCAAACGCGCTGGAGGGGATGCACCAGATTATTGCGGCGCTGCTGCGATGGCGAGACCGCTTGCAGGCACAAAGCTCCGATGCGGCATTCGCCGTCCCGGTCAGCACGATGAACCTCGGCCATATTCGTGGCGGTGATAACCCCAACCGAATCTGTGGCAGCTGCGAGCTGCATATCGATGTGCGGATGCTGCCGGGCCTGGACCGGCAGGCGCTGCGGGCAGATCTACGTAAGGAATCCAGAGACGCTGTGACCAATGATCAACTGGTCGTCGATTTTGACGCTCTTTTCGACGGTGTCGATCCCATGTTAACGCCGCCGGAATCGGAGCTGGTCCGGGCGGCAGAACAGTTGACCGGCAGCCCGGCGGAAGCGGTCGCTTTTGCTACCGAAGCACCATTTCTGGCCAATCTCGGCATGGAAGTCGTCGTACTCGGCCCCGGCCACATCGATCAGGCCCACCAACCCGACGAGTACCTTGAACTCGGCCAAATTCCGCGGAGCATCGAGATTTTGCAGGCGCTGATCCAGCGCTTCTGCCTTTAGATAAGAAACTAAGTGAATTTAATCAAATAAATGATTAATTATGCAGGAGTTTTAATTAATCCAGAAGCCATCTGCACGTCGCTGGGCAACTTCAGCGCTCGGACGAGCCTGAGTTTCTCCATCAACCGCAGTGTCAGATAGGTGCAATCGAGCTGCCACCAACGCAGACCGTGTCGAGCCGAAGCTGAAAATTTGTGGTGGTTGTTGTGCCAGCCTTCACCCAGCGTCAGCGTCGCGACCATCCAGTTGTTGGTGCTGTGGTCACCGGTATCGAATTCCTGGTTGCCCCATAAATGGCAGACCGAATTGACCATGAAGGTCGCATGCCACAGCGCCACCGTGCTGATAAACAGGCCCCAAACCAGCATCTGCGGGCCGGACGTGCCAAGTGCAGGGTAGGCGCTGCCTAACCAGGCGCCGAGCGCGTATATAGCGAGGGCCTGTAGCAGCAAAACCACCGGGTAGTAGCGTTGCAAGGCCTTGATTTCAGGGAATCGGAGCAGATCCTTGACGTTGCTGGCCGAGCCCTCGAAGCAAGCCTTGTCCATCATCCACCCCATATGCGAATACCAGAAGCCATTGCGCGTCGGCGAATGAATATCGCGTGGCGTCTCGGTATATCGATGGTGGTTGCGATGATGTGATGCCCACCACAGCGGCGCGCCCTGGGTCGACAAGGAGCCCAGCAGCGTCAGCAGGAACTGCACGGCACGGCTGGTCTTATAGGCACCGTGAGCAAGCAGACGATGATAGCCGCCCGTCACGCCGAAGGCCCGGATTACATACAGTATGCCGGCCACGAACAACGCAACCTTGCTGACACCGGTCCAGATGACACCCAGGATTGCCAGGTGAAAACCCAGCATCCCGGTCCGCACGACCAAAGAATTTCTCTCCGCCACATTCATATCAAGCAGGTCTTTTCCTCTTTTTCCCGGTACCGAGCCGGCCGACGTTGGGATTATGCGCACAAAAGCGCTGCGCTGAAAGGTTTTTCGGGCGCGCCGCCCGAGCGTGGGCGCGTATTATACACATCCGATCCCGGTCGGAAATGGCAAGGCGCCCGAATCAGCAGTTTTTGGCCGTGGGAGCCAATCTAGCCCGGCCCAGGCGCCGCAGCGGCCAGAATTGGAGCAAACAGGTGAATGTGAGGAAGCCGCAGTCGATCAAGCTACGGGGCCAGGACTTGATCCGTGAACCGCTGCTAAACAAAGGTTCGGCGTTTTCGCTGGAGGAGCGGCGGCTGTTCGGACTCGATGGCCTGCTGCCGAATCGCCAGGTCGGAATGCAGATTCAGGCGCAGCGCACCTACGAAAGCATCAGCCGTTTCGAGGATCCGCTGGAAAAATACGTGGCTTTGGCCAGCCTGCAGGATCGCAACGAGCACCTGTACTTTCATCTCCTGGCCACGCACCTCGAAGAGTTCATGCCGATCGTCTACACGCCCACCGTGGCGCTCGCGACGCGGGAGTTCAGTCACGTATTCCAGCGCGGTCGCGGGGTATGGATAACACCAGATCTGAAAGGGCGGGTCGCCGAAGTGCTTCGCACTGCTGGCCGGGGCAGGGTAATTGAATTGATTGTCGCAACCGACAACGAATCTATCCTCGGCATCGGTGACCAGGGCGCCGGCGGCATGGCTATATCGATCGGCAAGCTGGCGCTTTATACGGCGGGCGCTGGCATTGATCCGGCCAAAGTTCTGCCAGTCAGCCTGGATGTCGGAACCGACAACGCCGCGCTGCTGGACGACCCGATGTATCTCGGTTGGCCGCAAAAGCGGCTTCGCGGCACGGCTTACCGGGAACTGTTGGATGAGTTTGTCGAGGCAGTCCGGGAGTGTTGGCCATACGCTCTTGTCCAGTGGGAGGACTTTCGCAAAGACAATGCGCTGGCCGTGCTGGATCGTTATCAGCACAGCTTGCCGTCATTTAACGACGATATTCAGGGCACCGGCGCCACGGCGCTGGCCGGCGTTCTGAATGCCGGGCGTATCTCCGGACGATCAATCGCCGAAGAGCGCATTGTCATATTGGGGGCCGGCGCCGCCGGACTCGGGATTTCGCGTAGTTTACAAACGGCATTCAAACACGCCGGCCTGCGTGGCGACGCACTGACACGGACCGTGGCCGTCCTCGACAGTCGTGGCCTGATCGTCGACGACGGGAGCATTCGGGAGCACTACAAAAAAGATCTCGCCTGGTCACCGGCGCTCGCCGAGCAGGAGGGCCTCGACAAGGGACACCGGGGCCTGGACAGCGTCGTGGCGCAGCTGAAACCGACTGTTCTGATTGGTACTTCCGGACAACGCGGTGCTTTTACCCGTAAAGTGGTTCAAGGCATGGCAGCGGAGACGGAGCGGCCAGTCATCATGCCGTTATCGAACCCGACCGATCAGTCCGAAGCGACGCCGTCGGATTTGTACGAGTGGACCGATGGACGCGCGCTGGTCGCCACCGGTAGCCCGTTCCCGGAAGTCGTCTGGCAGGGGCACAGCTTTCAGGTCGGCCAGGGCAATAACATGTTTATCTTTCCCGCCGTCGGACTTGGGGTGCTCGCGGCCAAAGCGACCGCAATCACCGACGAGTTATTTAACGCGGCCGCGGCCGCGCTGGCCGACTGCGTCACCCAGCCACAGCTCGAAGCCGGTTTGCTGTACCCGCCGACGACTGAATTACGCCAAAGCGTCCAGTCGGTAGCTACGGCGATTTACGCCAGCGCCATTCGTCAGGGACTGTGTGACCCGGTCAATGAAACCGAGCTGCAGGCGCGTCTGCAAAACGAAGCCTGGGAACCGGTGTACCGCGAATACCGGCCCGGATAGGCTGGCGTTACCTTAGCGGGCATAGACCATCAAAGAGCATTTGGCTAAGCGCCTAGAAAAGGCGTTGGGCTCGGATGTGCCGAACTGGACCCCGGAATGACAGCTGATTTAACATAATATACATTATGCGCAAATTACGCAGGTCCCGGAACCGCCGCCCTGCCGCCGAAATCAGCGAAACCACTGCAGCCCGAGGTAGAAATCCCAGTCCAGTTCTTCGTCTGACGGCAGGTCCGACGTGATCGGTCCACCGATGGCCGCAAGCAAATGGGTCCGCTCACTGAACGCGAAATCGAGTCCGACGCGGTAATTCACGGCGTTGTTGTCGAAATTGTCGTCTGCTGCACCCCAGGCTTCCAAAAATAATTCGGCGGATTGGCCCAGCGGGTGTCCGAGCGTTACCGCATAGTCCCAGAGATTCGTGCTGGTGGACGTAATCGCATAGCCGACCTGGAAGTTCCAGGTCCACTCACCTATCGCCAGCGAGGCCACGACTGGTACGTTCAGTATGCTGACGTTTTCTACCAATCCACGTATTGCCGAGCCGTGGTCCAGCGGATGCGAATAGTGCGGCGCGATGGCCATTTCGACGGTTTCCTTACTGAAAAAGCGCCATTTGTACCCGATTTCGCCGTTACCCCACCCGGAGCTGCTGCTTTCACCTTGCGGTTCGATATGTTGCCGTGGCACGAGCACGGAGATCTGCGTATTTGGCGTCAGGCCGTACGTGACGTCCAGCAACGGCAGCTCGGCCGACTCAGTTGACGGCCGACTTTCGCCGTTCATCGCCGCGATTATTTCCCACTGGCCAGGCTCGAGAATACCCGGGTCCTCGCCAATCATCGGCGGCCCGGGCCAGGCTGTCGCTGACAACATCAGCAGAACCGTAGCCCACATACCGGTGAGCCGTCTCGCAACGGTCGAATCAGCGATCATCGCAAGCAAGCTCTCCGGATCGAAGGAATGTGACTGGGCGGTCACTTTGCGGCGCCATTAAGCGCGATAGCCCTACCGAAGTCAATACCGCTGCAACTACGGTTGAATCAAATCGAGCGCGGTTTGTTCGCACGGTGGAAGCTCAACCGTCGCATTCGCCACCGGCGTTGTTCTTTCGCCCCAGCGAAGCACGGCCGCGGCACGGGTCAGTCCGGCGCCGAACGCGGTCATCAGCAGATTGTCGCCGGGCTCGATCAACCCCTCTTCCAGTGACTCGGTCAAAGCGATCGGGACCGTAGCTGCAGATGTATTGCCGTAACGCTGCAGGTTCGTAAAAACGCGATCGGCATCGAACGACAAACGCTTGCCGAGACTCTCTACGATGCGGAGATTAGCCTGATGCGGAATCAACATGCTGCAATCGTTGATATCCAGCCCGGCACGCTGCAGCGCTGAGATGCTGCATTCATGCATCCCGCGCACCGCCCGGCGAAAAATCTCCTGCCCGTCGAATCGCTGATCCAGTGGCCCGCCTTTCCACGACGACAAGTCCATGACAGTACCGAAATCGGCAATCATCAGAGCTTCGCCGGCCCCCGGCTCGCAACCTAGGTCCGCGGCCAACAGCCCTGCCCCGCCGACTCCGGGCTCCAGCAACGCGGCGCCGGCACCGTCGCCAAACAAAACGGCGGAATCGCGCTTGCTCCAATCGAGATAAAAGCTCAGTCGCTCGGCCCCGATAACCAGTACCGACTCATGAACGCCGGTCTCGATCAGGCCATTAGCCAACGCCAGGCCATAGATAAAACCGCAGCACCCGGAATTGATATCGAGCGCTGACGCGCCGTCGTTGCCAATCAGTTCCTGAATCCGCGACGCGGTGTTAGGGATCAACAGATCCGGGCTGGCCGTGGCCAGAATTATTCCCCCGACCTGTTGTGGTTCGAGACCTGCCGCAGCGAGAGCGCGCATCGCGGCGACGTAACCCAGCTGCGCAACCCCAACATGGGATATGCGCCGTTCTCGAATACCGGTGCGGCTCGTGATCCACTCGTCACTGGTATCCATGATGGTGGCGAGATCGTCATTGGTCAGTACTGCCGGCGGCAGACACTTCCCCCATCCGGTGATCATTGCGGGCATCGATGGGCGGCCTCCATTTTCTGGTTTCGAGCTTGTGCAAAGTTCGGCAACCAGCTCACTCTACCGTTGTTTGCACAAACTGAATAGAATCAGATCAGTTGTACCGGAACTGACCACTCATCGAACAGGAGGGGTAGCCACAATGTCGTTTGACAGTGCCGACCTGGTCGTTATCGGCGGGACGATAGCGGTCGTTATCGCTGTCGTGTTCGTCCACTACGAGGGTCTGCGATTTTTCTCAAATTCATTGCCGTTTGGACAATTGAAACCGCGGCTGCAGGTTGCCGCGGTCGTCTGTGGGTTGTTGCTGCTTCATTCGATAGAGATCTGGATTTTTGCGCTTGGTTATTACCTGTTACTGCTATTCCCGGGCATGGGCGCTATCGAGGGTGTCGTGCCGACGTTCGCCCTCGGGGACTACGTCTATTTTTCGTCCACTGCTTATTCGACGCTGGGATACGGGGAGATCTACCCGGTCGGACCGATACGCCTGCTGACCGGCATGGAAGGCGTGACGGGCCTGCTGATGATTACCTGGTCAGCGTCATTTACCTATCTGGAAATGCAGCGTTACTGGGTTAAGGAAGACTGAAGACCGTTTCGCGAATAACCGCAGTAAACCGGCGCGTACCCTAGTCTTCGACCCCGAGCCGTTTGTGCATGATCGGACTGGTCGTCGTGTACTGCAGGTGTACTTTTTTACCCGGCTCGATAATCGCCTTGGCCGCAAAGGCTGCCAGCGCCGCCTCGTGGAAACCGCTGAGTATCAGTTTCTTTTTGCCCGGATAGGTACTGATATCGCCGATCGCGAATATTCCAGGAATACTCGTCTCGAATTTGGCAGTATCCACATTGATCGCTTTTCGATTGATGTCGAGCCCCCAGCTGGCGATCGGACCAAGCTTCGGAGACAGTCCGAAAAAAATCAGCAGATGGTCGGCTTCCAGCGTTCGTGGCTCACCCTCCTTGGGGCTGACCTCGACCGACACCAACTGCGTTCCGTCACTCTCAAAGCCGACGACCTTGGCACAATCGATAACGTCGACCTTACCGGCGGATGCCAGTTCCATCAGCGCATTGACCGACGTCGGCGCAGCCCGGTATTCGTCACGACGATGGATCAGCGTCAGCTGGGCTGCTGACTTCCACAACTCCAGTGCCCAATCGAGCGCCGAGTCTCCACCACCCAGGACGACTAAACGCTTGCCGCTGAATACTCCCGGATCGCGCACACGATAGTGAACTGCCGAACCCTCCAGTGCATCGATGCCATCGACACGAAGCTTTCGCGGCTGAAAGGACCCAACCCCGCCTGCAATAAACACTGTTTTCGCGTGGAATACCGTTTCGACAGACGTCGTAATCTCAAAATAACCGTCCTGTTGTTTAAGTTCGGTCACCTCCTGACCGAGGTGCAGACCTGCCTTAAATGGCTCAATCTGCTTCATCAGGCTGGCAATCAGCTCCGCGCCGCTGCATACAGGTATCGCAGGAATATCGTAGATCGGTTTGTCCGGGTACAACTCAGCACACTGCCCGCCAACAATGGGCAGCGAGTCGATGACATCAGCCTTAATCCCCAGCAATCCGAGTTCGAACACCTGAAAAAGCCCGCATGGGCCTGCGCCGATAATAAGTGCGTCTGTCTGAATAACCATGGCGTATTCGATACTCGAGAATCCGTGAACGCCATCAGGCGTTCCGACCAGCCGGGAATGGTACTGATTACGGATGGCGCCAACAACTGGCGCACTCGCATATGGATATATCGGCTATATATATGCCGACTTCATTCGCAGGGAATGTTGGGCACTTAGCAGGGTAAGTCAGCAGAGCTCAGTCGAGGCTAAACTCCACCACGTCCCACTGGACCGTTTCTTCTTGTCGCGCCAGGTACAGAATCGCCTCGGCCATCATGCGATCGTTCCAGTCCACAATTTGCTCCGCGGCTTCGGCAACTTCTGGTGGATTCGGCGCTGTTCCCCCGAATTCCTTGATTCCGAGTATCGGTATCTGGTTCGCCTTGGCAGCATCCATCTGGTAACTGATCAGAGTCGTATGTTTTCGATACATGCCAACCGGCAGGACCATTATTTCTGCTGCCTTCATTTGTTTCAGCAATTCGTCCTTCAAGGCGTCCATACCGCCACTGGCTGGCACATTGTCCGGATTGCTGCAGTTCACGTAGAAAAACCGGTCACGGCTCTCAAAATATTCAAAGACTCTGTTGTAGTCTTCATCTTCTGCGAAGGCATGAGAAACGAATATCCGGAAAGGGTTCTTTTCCGACATGGCTGTTGCCTCCTGCAGCCCAAGTGCTGCAGAGATATGTAATGTCAACGGCTATTTAGGCCCAAATCGGGTGAAACGGCAAGGGTGCAGGCATTAAACTGTGACGCGTATGCGATTATTGCTGTACAACATCCGATATGCCATCGGATTAGGTGACCCCGCACCGGTACCGCTACCCGGGGCCAGATATCTGTTCAGCGGGTCGGCGACACTTAACCGGATTACTGAATTCATCAAAGAACAGGACCCGGATATTGTTGGCCTTATTGAAGTAGACACAGGCTCCGTTCGCAGCGGACGTGTCAATCAGGCCGAATCCATCGCGGACTCGCTCGGCCATTATTCTAGTTACGAATGCAAGTATGGCGAAGACTCGGTCAACCAGGTACTTCCCATACTCCGTAAACAGGCTAACGCGTTCCTCGCTGCACCAAGAGTCCACGGTGAAAGGTTTCATTACTTCGATACCGGCATCAAGCGACTGATCATTGAACTGGAATTGGATGACGTTGCGATATTTCTCGTGCACCTTTCGCTAAAATATCGGCACCGGCACTTTCAGTTGCGACATCTGTATGAACTCGTCGACGGTTCGGAAAAACCGGTTATCGTTGCTGGCGATTTCAATACCTTCTGGGGCGAGAATGAGATATTTCTATTTATGAAGGCAGCTGGGTTGCGCAGCGCAAATGCCGACGGGATTCCTTCGTACCCTAGCCGCGCACCGCGCATGGAACTGGACTTCATACTCTACAGCGACGGGATTAACGTCAGAGACTTTTCCGTACCAAACGTCACTTTTTCAGACCATTTGCCGCTGCTTTGTGACTTCGAGGTGACCGATACAAAATGAGTGCGACCAGCACCAGCGAAGCCGGACGTGGGGACCGCGATTCTGCCAGAACGAACTGGCAACTGGACGTAGACACCGAGGGGCTCGCCTGGCTGTGCCTGGACAAGCAGTCCGGAAGCACCAACGTGCTGAATCGCGAGGTTCTGTTCGAACTCGAGTCCATCGTCGCCGGTCTGGCTGCGGCGCCACCCACGGGTCTGATCATTTATTCGGGCAAGCCAAACGGCTTTATTGCCGGCGCTGACGTCAACGAATTCCCCGACATCGATTCCGAAGCAGCGGCCTACGATCTCGTTCGTCGAGGACAACGAATATTTGACGCGTTGGAGCAACTCCCCTGCCCTTCGGTGGCCGTAATCGATGGATTTGCCCTTGGCGGGGGACTGGAGCTTGCCCTGGCCTGCACCTATCGGCTCGCGATCGCCAGCGATCAACGCACGCTCGGGCTGCCCGAGGTGCAACTCGGATTGCACCCGGGTTTCGGTGGAACCATTCGCGCGGTGAAATTGCTCGGGGTGCGCCAGGCCATGCCTCTGATGCTAACCGGCAAGTCGGTCAGGCCCAGTACGGCACGGCGAATCGGCCTGGTGGACGGCCTGGTCAGTTCTGAAGACTGGCGGGTCGCGGCAGCGAAACTGGCCTGGTCACCACCGCCGCGGCGATCGGCGTCGGTGATAGACCAGCTGCTGGCTATCGGTCCAATGCGAGCGATTGTCGCCCCGATCCTGCGCAGGCAAACTGCCAAACAGGCCCGAATCGACTTCTACCCCGCGCCGTTTGCGATCATTGATCTGTGGCATAAGTACGGCGCGCGCGGCGAAGCCGCCTTTGAAGCCGAAGCGCGCTCTTTTGCGCGACTGATCGAAACACCCACATCAAGGAATCTGGTCCGCGTATTTTTTCTGCGGGATCGATTGAAACAGTCCGCCGACGCTGGGCATCAGCCGGCAAAGCACGTGCATGTAGTTGGCGCCGGTTTGATGGGCGGCGACATTGCTGCCTGGTGCGCGTTCCGAGGCCTCAATGTCACTCTTCAGGATCGCGAGGAGAAATACGTCGCGGCAGCTGTCGAACGAGCCGACTCTTTGTTTAACCGGCGCATTAAAGACGCGGCGAAAATCGAGACAGCTCGCAGCCGTCTGGTATCCGACGTTTCCGGCAGTGGCGTCGCCACCGCAGACGTGATCATCGAAGCCATTTTCGAAGATCTCGAAGCGAAACAGGCCGTGTACCACCAGTTGGAGGGTCAGATGCAGCCGGGTGCGCTACTCGCAACGAATACCTCCAGCATCCCGCTGGAGCGGCTGGCCAGCAAATTGGATTCACCCGGTCGTCTGATTGGCCTGCATTTTTTCAACCCGGTTGCGCTGATGCCACTGGTGGAGGTTGTTCAAGCCGAACAGAGCTCTGCTGAGGCCATTGCCGCAGCCACCAGCTTTGCGCGACAAATTGGAAAACTACCTCTGCCGACCGCTAGTACGCCTGGGTTTCTGGTCAACCGCGTCCTCGCGCCATACATGGGCGAGGCCATGGAACTGATCGCCGAAGGCGTTGCCCCAACCGACATCGATGCAGCAGCAATCGATTTCGGCATGCCGATGGGTCCGATCGAATTGGCCGATTCAGTCGGCCTCGATATCGCCTTGCACGTTTCAGAGATCCTGGCCGGCACCGTTGGCCGGGACGTCCCGGCCCCCCTGCAGCAACTCGTGCAGGCAGGAAAGCTCGGCCGCAAATCGGGCCAGGGCTTCTATGCCTATAAGGATGGCCGGCCGGTCAAGCCCCGATCGACCCGCCAGCCCGGGAATCCTGACCTGCAGGACCGACTGATGCTGGCCCTGCTGAACGAGGCTGCAGCGTGCCTTCATGAGAAAGTCGTGGCTGACGCTGATCTCGTCGATGCGGGCGTGATTTTCGGCACCGGTTTCGCGCCATTTCGGGGCGGGCCGCTGCATTACGCCTGTGAAACGGGGGTCCAGTCGATCGTCACAGCCCTTGGAGAACTCGAGGCCCAATACGGGCGGCGCTTCCGCCCGTCGCCCGGATGGCAAGATCTCGAACGGCGGCAGAAATCCTGATGCCGGATATGTTGGGTTTCACCCCGTCTGTTCTGACCTTACAATATGCGCAGCCGATCCTGGTTGGCTGCGGATGACTGGCGCTATTTTTTGGTATGGCAACTAAATTAACAACTGAAGTCCTGAAACGCTTCACGCCACTGGGCGGGCTGAAGCGGCAGAATCTTGAAGCGTTGCTTAAGAAAACGTCGATTCGCAAAATGGATGGTGGCTCCGCGTTATTCAAAGAAGGCGATACGGAAAAGCGAACGTTTTTCCTGGTGACAGGTAGCGTGGAACTCAAGAGCGAAAGCGGCGAGACAATCCCGGTGACCGGCGAAACTGAAATAGCGCGCAACGCACTGTCGGCATCGCTACCCCGAAAGCATACGGCCAGGGCGACGGACAATATTGAGTTTCTGTCGATCGACACCGATCTTCTTGACGTGATGTTGACGTGGGACCAGACCGGAATTTATGAAGTCAAGGAACTTCAGAACAACGTCGATCCGACAACGACCATCGATGACTGGATGACTGTGCTGTTGCAGACCCAGGCATTCCACAAGATACCGCCGGCCAATATCCAGGCTATTTTCATGCGCATGCAGCAGGTAAACCACAAGGCCGGCGACGTCATCATCAAACAAGGTGATGAGGGCGATTTTTTCTACGTACTCGTCCGCGGCACCTGCAGCGTGACCAGGGAAACGCCGTTGAACAAGGACGGAATCCGGCTGGCCGAACTCCGTATCGGCGACACTTTTGGCGAAGAAGCGCTGATATCAGAAAGCAACCGCAATGCGACGATAACGATGCAGTCTGACGGATCCGTGATGCGGCTCGCCAAGGATGATTTCAATACCTTGCTGAATGAGCCCACGCTGGACTGGGTCAGCTACGAGGAGGCCAAAAAGCTGGTTGCCGATGGCGCCAAATGGCTCGATGTGCGGCTGCCCAGCGAGTTCGAGAGTTCCCATGAGGCTGACGCCATCAACATCCCACTGTATTTCATCCGGCTAAAGCTGACTGCCCTGGATGAAGGCACCACCTATGTCGTATGTTGCGACACCGGACGACGCAGTTCGGCCGGCGCCTTCATCATGAACGAGAGGGGTTTTAAGACCAAGGTATTGAAAGGTGGTCTGAACTTAAGCGACCTGAGTTAGAGAAACGCTGGTCGCCCACGCGAACGCAACCACCGTTAGAGACCTCGATTACAAAGTGTGCGTCGGTTTCTCGCCGCCTAAGGCGCCGGCAAGATAATTGTCGATTTTCTGTCTCGTAGCGCCGTTGTCCTGTTCGCTGAACTGCACACCGATGCCAGCAGCGCGTTTACCCTGCGCCCCTTTGGGAGTCAACCAGACCACATTTCCTGCGACCGGGATTTTTTCTTCCTCGCCCATCAGGTTCAACAACATGAACACTTCGTCGCCCAGCTGATAGGGGCTGTTAGTTGGAATAAACAAGCCGCCATTGCGAATAAATGGCATAAAGGCAAGATACAAGGCGCTCTTGTCCTTGATCGTCAGCGTCAACAACCCCGGTTTAGCCACCGTTATTCATCTCCTAGGCTGTGAAATCCACCGTACCATGCCATCAGTAAGCGCGCTAAATTCATTTCGGCATTGATACTGGTGATCTGGCGCCGTCTCAGGTCGCCCACGGCCCGTAAATAACCAAAACAGGATTCCATGTTTGGTGCATCGGCTGAGGTTTGCAAGTGCATACTTCGCGAATCCGGCTGTTGGACCGATCCGGCCCTATCGGCGAGCTGTTGCCTGATCCGCACAGCAACTTTCCAGTAGAGCCAGCGCAGCGAAAATGCATAGCCACCGCCAACCCAGCGCCGGGCGACTGAGACCGCATTTTCCCGTCGGCCGATCAGGGCCTCCAAGTCCCGATCAAATTCGCCAGCCCGATCGGTCAGCCCCGTCTGGTGCATTTCCAATGCCAGAAATGGCGCGCCGCCGGCGAGTTCCAAAATCGAATCCCAGTCTGGGTCGGTATCGATCTGTTGCAACCACGGCAGCGCAATCTCCGGCGGGGCGACCGGCACCCGGACGCGCTGGCAACGACTGATGATTGTCGGCGGCAAGCGGGACAGCACTTCTGCAACAAGAAAGATGACGCTGCCGGCCGGCGGTTCCTCGAGGGTCTTGAGCAAACTGTTGGCCGCATTGGCGGTCATCGCATCCGCCGGGTCCAGCGACACCAATTTGGCACCGCTTTGATGGCTGGTTAGATGCAGAAATTTAATCACTACCCGGATCTGCTCCACCGAAATGGATTGCTTGTCGGGTTCCGGTTGGACTGAAAGAAAATCGGGGTGCCGCAACAACTCGTCTTCTGTTACAGCGCCCGGATCAGCGAGTCCGGCGCCGGTCATGTTCAGCAAACGCGCCGCCAGGCTGGTTACCAGGCGTTTTCGTCCGCTACCCTGGGCACCATGGATCAACACGGCATGCGCAAACCGGCCGCGATCCACTGCCGCTGCCAGTGTCGCCTCCAGCTCGCTTAGCCAGGGCGGAACCACTGATTTATCATTTATTATCATTCAGTTATATAATCTTATTAAGGTTTTACTGTACAAAGTTGCTCATGATCGCCGCAATGTCAGCCTGCACCTCCTCAACCGGTCGATCGCTAAGGACGGTCCGCACGCGTTCCGGCTCCCGTGCCGCAATTTCGCGGTAAGCAGCCTGTACACGCTCGAAAAATGGGTCCTGCTCGCGTTCGAACCGGTCCCGGTGATCGCGGCGAGCCCGCCGCCGCGAAGATACCCCCAGCGGGACATCGAGAAGGATAGTCAGATCTGGTCGCAGACCTTGTTGAACGATCGCTTCCAGTTCTTCAATGACTTCCATCGATAACCCTCGTCCTGCCCCCTGATAGGCATAGCTTGCATCGACGAATCGATCACAAACGACCCATTCTCCACGGCTCAAAGCCGGTCTGATCAGGGTTTCCAGGTGCGCCGCGCGGGCCGCGAACATCAATAGCAATTCCGCCAGCGGTGGAAGTTTGTCAGTCGATTCCTTCAGGATCACGGATCGAATCTGCTCGGCGATTGGCGTGCCGCCCGGTTCCCTCGTCACTACGACCGAATGTCCCTGCTCACGTAACCAGGATGCAACAAACCTCAGGTGAGTCGACTTACCAACGCCTTCGATGCCCTCCAGGGTAATGAATTTTCCGGTCACAACATCAGCCCGCGTGAATGATTCCGTATCATTTACTCTTTGCGTTCACGAAGCCGTGCCAGGTACTTCACGACCGCGGCATTGTGTTCTTCGAGAGTTGCCGTAAAAAAATGGCTACCGTCGTCGTTGCCGGTGGCGACGAAGTACAGAGCCACGCCTTGATCAGGATTTGCCGCTGCGCGCAGCGATAGTTCGCCAGGTAATCCAATCGGGGTCGGCGGTAAACCACGCCGCGTGTAAGTATTGTACGGCGTGTCGTTTTTCAGGTGCTGTCGGGTCAGATTGCCGTCGAAATCCTGCCCCAGGCCATAGATCACGGTAGGGTCGGTCTGGAGTCGCATCCGCTTTTCCAGGCGTCTGACGAACACGCCGGCGACCAAAGGCCTCTCCTCATCCAACGCGGTTTCCCGTTCCACGATTGAAGCCAGGATCAGAAGATCATAGGGCGTATCGAAAGGCAGCCCTGATCGTCGGGATCTCCATGCCCCATCGAGACGTTCGAGCAGCAGGTCATGGGCCTGGCTCAATATCTCGATGTCGCTGGTACCTTTAGGGAACCTGTAGGTATCGGGAAAAAACTGTCCTTCCGCATGGTCGACGTCCAGCCCTAGCGCCTCCACTATTACGACAGGATTCGCTGATTCGATCGTCTGGGCCACCGCCGGATTTCGCCTTAAGGCCACCAGTAGATCGTTCACGGTCCAGCCTTCAACGATAGTCAGCGCGTGCAGTTTGACCTGGCCGCTAACCAATTGCTCCAAAAACTCGAGTGGCGTGGTACCCCCGTGGATCTCGTATTCGCCGGCCTGGACCCGTGCCGCCCGGCCGGTAAAACGACCGTACAGCGCGAAACTTCTTGGATGACTGAGAACCCCTTGCTCGGCGAGCAGCGCCGCAACCCCCCGCAGCGACGTGCCACTCCCAATGTCGATGACGACGGGCTCGTCACCAATTGACATCGAGGCGGTCAGATTCTGACGCAGCAAAACAATTGCTGCGGCGAATCCCAGCAATACAACGGCACCGAGAACAATGGCCCAGCGCCTTAGACCTTGCATTCCTGGACTCCGATGGCGCGTAGTGCCTGCATGATCTTCAGTGTAACCGGTCCGCGCGCGTAGTCCGTGCCATCGATCTCCCTGATCGGCCAAATCCCGATCAATGCATTGCTTAGAAATACCTCGCTGGCATTGGCCACATCATCGGTGCTAATTATCAGTTCACGGGTTTCGATCCCGGACGACAGCGCCTGCTGGATAATTTTGTTGCGCATTATCCCCGTTACACCGGCTTCGGTTAGCAGCGGCGTCTTTAGCACGTTGTCGGAAACCATGAAAAGGTTGGTCATCGTACCGCATGTGACGCTATGCCGGTCGTCGAGCATCAGACCTTCCCGAATATCCGGATTCGCCCATTCGGAGCGAGCGAGAACCTGCTCCAGACGATTCAGCGTTTTGAGGCCCGCGAGAGCCGGATTACGACTGATGGGCATTTCGCAATAACGAACGCGCACACCGAGCTGAACATCCTCTGCGCTGGCAGGCTCAGTGTGTTCCAGTCCCAGCACTCGCAGCGGCCGCGGTTTGCTGGGAGCTGCGTAAGCTCGCGGCCCGGCGCCGCGCGTAACGATGATCTTCAAAGCGCCGTGATCGCAATCCTCGGCAAGCCCCGCTGCCTCTGATTGCAGTACCGCCTGATCCGGAGGTGGAATGCGCAAGCGTTCGCAGCCGTCCAACAACCTTTGCAAGTGCTCTGGAAAAAAGCGGCAATGTCCCCCTCGGACTGCGATGGTTTCAAACAACCCGTCCCCGTACGCCAGGCCGCGATCATCGACTCCGATGCTTTGGCTCTCCCTGCCGTTTACCAGCCATTTCCCCATCATGCAACCAGCGCCAGCAGCACACCCATTGCCTTGGCGCGCGTTTCCTCGAGCTCGGCAAACGGATCCGAATCCGCAACGATGCCGCTGCCTGCCGCCACACTGATGCTCCGACCATTCGCCACCACGGTCCGAATCAGAATGTTGAAATCGCAACTGCCATCCCGATTTAGATAACCCATCGCTCCTGTGTAAGGACCGCGTGGGCGCCCCTCGATATCGCGAATAATTTCCATGCAACGCACCTTTGGACATCCGGTGATACTTCCCCCGGGAAATACCGCACTGATCATTTGTCCGGGTGTCAGCCTATCCCGCGGTCGGCCAGTCACGGTAGAAACGATATGATGCACGTGCGCGTAAGTTTCGACCGTCATGAACTCATCGACGCTTACTGAACCGGGACTGCAAATTCGACCGAGGTCGTTTCTTTCGAGGTCGATCAGCATGATGTGTTCGGCACGTTCTTTGGGGTGAGCAAGAAATTCGCCTTTATTGAAATCGCTTGCCTTGGAATGTTCATCGCGTGGCCGCGTGCCCGCTATTGGCCGTGTTTCGATCCGCCCTCCTCGCAGACGCAACAGACGTTCGGGCGATGAACTGATCACCGCAAAATCGTCTCTAACAGCCAGGCCGGCGAACGGTGCCGGATTAGTTTCTCGCAACCGCGCGTATAGATCGCCAGCACGAACGTCCGGTTGAAGTTGAGTGCGCCACACGCGGGATAGATTGGCCTGGTAAATATCACCCCGGGCGATATGAGTCTGAGCCTTCTGAACGGCTGCAAGGAACCGTTCCGGTGGCTCCTCAATTACCGATCCAGCGACAATCGATCGAACGCGATCAGGGTCAGGCTCCTCGAGGTCCCGCAGGTCAGCCTTGATCAAATCAAACATGCCGGATTGGCCGGGTTCGGCAACGATCCACGCTTTGCCTTGCACGCGGTCGCGGACGACGGCTGCAGGCACGCGGGTCGCAAACGCAACCGGCACACCGGGCTCACCCTGCAGCGACAGACTCGGCTCGATTTCCTGGGCGAGTTCGTAACCGAGATACACAAACCATCCGCCGGTGAAAGGCTCCGGTTTGGGACTCAATCCGTTACCGGTATCGAGCCACCAACGGTCCAGAGCTTCCAGGAAACGGGTGCTTTTACCGGCACCCGGTCCTGACAGCCGGTAATCCGCGTCCAGCAGCAATGTCGGCCCGGGAAATGCAAACAAAACATCATAGCGTCCCAATGGCTCACCCGAGGCCGAACTTTCCAACAGAAATGGGTACCGGTCAGGGTCGCGGCGATGCAGATCAAGCAGATCTATCGATGCAGGAATTTGACTGACGATGGGTGAGGAAGCTTTCACGAGATTGCCCGAACTCCCGGCCACGAAGTTCCAACTCGGGTGCTAATCCAAAGCTTTAAATATCAGGCTGCCGTTGGTGCCACCGAAACCGAATGAGTTTGTCAGCACTGCCCGAATTGTCATCTCCCGCGCCTCATTGGGAACGTAGTCCAGGTCACAGTCGGGATCGGGAGTTTCCAGATTGATCGTCGGCGGTGCCAGCTGATCGCGCAAGCTGAGTACGCTGAAAATCGCCTCCACTGCCCCTGCCGCACCGAGCAAATGTCCGGTCGTCGACTTGGTCGAGCTGACGGCCAAGCGATCGGCATCCGTCCCGAACACGTCCCGGATTGCCCTGGTTTCTGCAACATCGCCCAGCTGGGTCGATGTGCCATGGGCATTAATGTAATCCACTCCGTCAGGTGCCAGTCCGGCATCATCCAGGGCCGCAGCCATGCATAAGCGTGCGCCTGCACCATCCGCCGCTGGCGCCGTGATGTGGTGCGCGTCAGCACTCATGCCAAAACCGGCAACTTCCGCAATGATGTTGGCACCGCGTTGTTTTGCAAATTCCAATTCTTCCAGCACCAGGCACCCGGCCCCATTGCTCAGGACAAAACCGTCCCGGTCGGCATCCCACGGCCGGCTCGCCGCCTCGGGATCGTCATTTCTTGTTGACAGTGCGCGAGCTGCACAGAAACCACCAATACCCATGGGCGTCGTGGCGTATTCTGAACCGCCGGCCAACATTGCGTCCGCGTCGCCATAAGCGATGGTGCGCGCGGCGATTCCGATGCAGTGTGTCGAGGTCGTGCAAGCCGTTACCAGCGCAATGTTGGGTCCACGCAATCCGTAACGAATTGACAAGTGTCCGGACACCATATTGATGATGCTGCCGGGAATAAAAAATGGGGATATCTTGCGTGGACCGCCTGCGATGTACTTTTCACAGTTCTTATGGATTGTATCGATGCCGCCGATTCCTGACCCCATCGCGACACCAATCCGGTCGATATTGGTCTCATCGAACTCTAGCCCGGCATTCTCGATCGCCTCGCGCGCTGCAGCAATGCCGTAGACCATGAATGTATCGATTTTGCGGACTTCTTTAGCCGGCATGTATTCGGTTGGATCGAAGTTTTTGATACAGCCGCCGAAGCGTGTCGAGAACTTGCTGACGTCGAACTCGCTGTCCAGGATCGGGGCAATACCGCTGCGGCCATTGACAACATGCTCCCAGGCCGAATCGGTATCGTTACCGACGGGAGCAATGATCCCTGTACCGGTTACAACAACCCGCCTGGTCATTGTGGTCACCCATTGGATAAGAAGATACGGCAGCTCGGTTCCCCGAGCACCCGTAGTGGAAATTCAGGAAGCCTTGGTTTGTGCGTTTATATAGTCGATCGCCAGCTGCACCGTTGTAATCTTTTCAGCTTCCTCGTCCGGTATCTCGGTCTCGAATTCTTCCTCCAGCGCCATCACGAGTTCGACCGTGTCTAAGGAGTCTGCCCCCAGATCGTCGACGAAAGAAGATTCATTCTTCACTTCTTCCTCTTTAACGCCCAGTTGCTCGGCGACGATATTCTTAACCTGCTCTTCGGTGGTGCTCATACTTTAATCGTCCTCTCAACGATCTACGCTACTGAAGGTTCCGCGACACGGAATCACGGCTGCGTATTCTAAGGGAATAACATCGACCAAGCTAGCACCTTATATCAGCCCGTTTGAAGCCAACCCGAACCCTTTCAAATCATGTACATCCCACCGTTTACATGGATGGTTTCGCCGGTAATATAAGCCCCCGCCGACGATGCCAGATACAGAACCACTGCGGCAACATCATCCGGCTCCCCTATACGTCCCAGCGGAATCTGTTCGACCATGGCCTGTCGCTGCTCCTCCCCCAGCTGGTCGGTCATGGCCGTTTTAATAAGCCCGGGTGCAACGACATTTACGGTGATATCGCGTGATGCAACCTCGCGAGCGAGGGATTTACTGAACCCGATAATGCCGGCCTTTGCTGCCGCATAATTCGATTGACCCGCATTACCTGTAACGCCGATTACGGATGCGATATTGATGATTCGTCCACTGCGCGCTTTTATCATTCCGCGTAGGCAGGCTTTGCACATATAGAAAAGACCTGAAAGGTTGGTTTGAAGTACGTCATTCCACTCGTCGGGTTTCATCCGCAAGAGGAGATTGTCGCGCGTTATACCGGCATTGTTGACCAGGATGCTGACAGCTCTGTTGTCTGCGCCCAACCGTTCAATAGCGTTAGCTATCGATTCCGGTTCAGCCAGGTCAAGTACGATCCCGCTACCCTGGATCCCCGCCTCATCAAACCTGGCGGCGATCGATTCGGCTCCCTCCGCTGTTGTCGCGGTGCCGATCACTTCAGCCCCCGCTGAGCCAAGTCGCGCCGCGATGGCAGCACCAATGCCCCGGCTGGCCCCGGTCACCAATGCCAGTTGCCCATCGACACCAAAACTGTTGTCGCTTGCCATCAAGCTCATTTCCTATGAACGAACCGTCCGTGCCGCAATTATACCCGCGTAGTTTGTCGCAAACGGATCAGGCTCCACAGTCCGACGGCCAGACCCCCGAGTGCTCCCCATAGATGCGCATCCACCGCGACTGGGCCACCGGCCATTTGCTGTGATAGTGGCAGAGCGCCAAACAGTTGTTCCCAAGCAATTTTAGCCACAACGATGATCAAGACGAACAGGCCCATGAAATCGCCTTGCCGAATCCACCGCAGCGCACCGATAACGATCATGCCGTGCAAGACGCCGGACAACCCGACATAAAAACTGAGCTGCGGGCTGAAAAAGTACATTCCGGCGCTGGTCGCGAGCGCCGTCACAAACATCCAGGCAGTCCACACCCAAACCTTGCCAGGCGGCGCAAATATATAAGTGATGAGGCATAGCCCGGCAACGTTCATCGCCAGATGGCTCCAACCCAGATGTGCCAGATGCCCGGTAATGATTCGCCATAATTCGCCGTCAGAAATCGCGGCCCGATCGTAACGGAGAATCTGTCGTAGCGACTGAGGGAAAAACTGAATCGCTACGACGATCAGGGACACGATAATCGCGGGCAACAGGTTAATTGCGAGCACCTTGGATAGAAGTTTCGGTCGCACAGCCCTTAGATTATGTTTGTTATAATGCCAAATCAATGCAGTTGCAGGGAGTTTTGTGAGCTAAAACGGATCGCTACAGCAGCTAGTGTTCTATGCTAGGCGCGTCCCAAACTCGCAGATAACCACGGATTGGTGTTCATGCAAAACACGATTGCCCGGTATCCAGCCTACTTTCGGCAGGGATTTACCCTGATCGAGATCATGGTCGTCGTGGTCATCCTGGGAATCCTGGCAGCCCTGATCGCGCCCAATGTCATTGGCAGAATTGATGAAGCACGCGTCACGGCGGCACGAAACGACATTCGGACTATCGAAAGCGCGATGCAGTTGTACAGGATGGACAACTTTCGCTATCCGAGTACTGACGAAGGGATCGACGCTCTGGTTAACAAGCCCGATGATCCGGATATCAAATGGCCGGAAGGCGGCTACATACCGCGGCTGCCGCGGGATCCCTGGAACCGGCCCTACCTTTACCTGCAACCGGGCAACAATGGCGAATACGATCTTTATACGTTCGGGCGCGACGGTGAACAAGGTGGTGAAGGTCCGGACAGCGACATCGGCAATTGGAGCCTCAACTAGCGGCCTCGCCTCCTGAGCCGTCCGGGGCGAGAATTGGTGTCCCCGACCGTTCTGATGATTAGACATACGTTCAATCGCGCTAATAGCGGTTTCACGCTGCTCGAGTTGCTGGTCGTATTGGTAATCGTCGGTATCCTTGTATCTCTGCTTACCCTCTCGGTTGGCCTGCTCGGGGAAGACGGTGCTCTGCGCCGCGAAGCGGAACGACTTGAAGCACTGGTGCAAATAGCCGGTGAGGAGACCATGCTGCACGGGTTCGAAATGGGTCTGCGTTTCTATCGTCGGGCCTACGAGTTTTCAATTTACCAGGACGAAACGGACGAATGGACACCGCTGGTGGGCGACCGGTTGTTCCGGCGCCGTGACATTCCCGAAGCTTTGGAATTGGACCTGGAGCTTGAAGGCAGGGATGTGATTCTCGAACTCGAAACGGATGATGATAGAGATTATCGGCCGCAGGTATTCATCATGTCCAGCGGCGACATTACGCCTTTCAATCTCAGGTTTCGCGAAGCCTTCTCCAGCGATGGCTATCAGGTGCTCATCAAGGCCGACGGCTCAGCCGAAATCAAGCACGATGAACTGTAAATCCCAATCAGTGTGCAGCGACGGGTTCACTCTCGTCGAAGTGCTGGTGGCGGTCGCCATACTCGCGATCGGGCTGGCCGCAGTGTTTGGCCAGATCAGTCAGTCCGTATTCACTGTCGGTTACCTGAGGAACTCGACTCTTGCCAGCTGGGTTGCAGTCGATCGCATTACGGAACTTCGAATTGAGAACCGGTTTCCTGACATCGACGAAACCGATGGAGAGATCGACATGGCTGGGCAATCCTGGCGATACACTCTCAATATCTCCCAAACGCCGTTGCCTGACTTGCGACGCATCGATGTTGCCGTCAGTTTCGCAGATACGCCGGACTCGATAATCAGCAAGGTCACCGGGTTCATCGGCCGTCCGGGTACCGGTGAACCGCTTCCGCCGGTGCTGCCACCTCGCTACACACAAGGGGAGCTTCAGTGATCATTCACAAGCCGCTGCATCAGCGACCGCGGGGTTTTACGTTGCTGGAACTACTGGTCGCCATTGCCATTTTTGCAGTAATGGCAGCCCTTGCCGCAGTCAGCCTGAACGCCGTGGTGACCCAAAAGGCACTGGCCGATGAGAATTACCGGGAACTTAGAAGCCTGCAAAGAACGGTGCAGATCCTGAGCGACGACTTGTATCAATTACAGCCCCGGGGAGTTCGCGGCCTGTTGGGGCAGAGCTATGAACTGCCGCTGATCGCAGACGGCAGGGAACCGTACTTGCTGAGACTGAGCCGCGGCGGCTGGAGAAACCCGGCTGGATTCGCGAGGGGAACCACCCAGCGCGTGCAGTATCGTCTGGATGAAGATGGCGCGCTGATTCGCGAGTATTGGCCGGTATTGGACGCGGTACTCAGCCTGGAACCGATCAAGGAAGTACTGCTCGAAGATGTAGCCGTCGTGGAGTTCGAATTTCTGGTCATCGAAAATTCCCAATCGGTATGGGAATCGGTTTGGCCACCATTGCGGGTCGGGGCCGCCAACTGGCCGAAGGCGGTTCGATTTGCGATCGAGATTGACGGTCTGGGGCGAATCGAACGTTTGATCGAGGTGCCGGGATGAGGAAAATCGGCAAGCAACCGTCGTTTGACTCGGCTGAACAGAGCGGGGTCGCGCTGATTACTGCGATTCTGATTGTCGCGTTGGCAACGATTCTTGCGACAGAACTGATCTGGCAACAGCATCTTCACGGGGGGCGGGGGGAAAGGAATCTCGGCCATGAACAGGCTCGCCAGTATGCACTTGGCGCCGAAGCGCTGGCGGCGACGGTGTTGATGGACGATGCATCCGATGGGGATGTCGACCACCTACAAGAATACTGGGCCAACGATATACCACCGTTCCCAATCGAAGGTGGCCGCCTTTACGGGGGCATCGAAGACCTGCAGGGTCGTTTCAACCTGAATAACCTGTGGCGCGGCGGAGAAGGTGGGCAGCATGACCAGGTTACATTCGACCAGTTTCAGACATTGCTGACCGGGCTTGAGCTCGACCCCGGCCTGGCGGAAGCCGTGCTGGATTGGCTGGATCCTGATCAAACAGCGACCGGCGTCAGCGGGGCGGAAGACGATCGCTACACCGGTCTCGACCCGCCATACCGCGCCGGCAACGGCTATATGATCTCAGCCAGCGAGCTCTTGGCCATTGACGGATTCGACCTCAAGGCTTATCGAACACTCGCTCCGTATGTCACCGCGCTACTACCAGGATGGTGCAACACAAATGATCTGACGGCTGTAAACGTCAATACCGCGTCCGGGCCCGTTTTGCGGTCACTGAGTCCTGACCTGTCAGAATCGGATGTGGAGGGATTGCTGGAAGAACGCGAACGCTTCGATGGTTGGACCGACCTGGCCAGCTTCGAGCAGTACGTCGACGAGGATGTGATCCAGTCTGGCTATCTGGACACTCAAAGCCAGTGCTTTCAGGCAGCTGTGACTGTAGAGTTTGGATCGTCCCGGCTGACTATGTACAGTCTGCTGGATCGCGCCCCCGGCGGAGGGCAAATCGTCGCCCGATCGCGGAGTTTCGGAGTCAACTGAAATGGCCGAGACTTTTGTCATCCGACTACCCAATGAGCCCGATGTGCCGGTGTCATGGGTCATTGTCGACGACATTGGCGCTCAAACCGGCGAAGCCGGTTCGGCGCACCTGGCCGAAGCCGCCCGCAATATCGGTAACCGTCGGGTCATCGTGCTGGTTCCCGCAACGCGTGTGCTACGCCTGCGGGCGGAAATACCTTTGCGCAGCATGGGGCGAATTCTGCAGGCCCTGCCATTCGCATTGGAGGAACAAATCGCCCAGGACGTCGACACCCTGCATTTTGCGGCCAGCGATCGTGACGCTGGCGGGCAAATACCGGTCGCAGTCGTGGATGAGGAATCGATGCAGCAGTGGACCGAACAGCTGCGTGAGGCAGGCATCGATGCCTATGCCATTTACGCGGACAGCGATGGAATTGCTGCCCTCCCCGCTACAACGACTCTTTTGCTGGAGGCGGATTGCGCATTGCTGCGGGACCAGCACGGGAATACCACTGTTGGCGACCCTGATGGCCTGGACCTCATGCTGGAATTATTCATGGCAGGCGACAGCGACGCAAAGGACGATGAAAACGCCCGGCCGGAACCGATCAATCTACTCGTCTTCTGTGAGCCGGAACAACATGACAAGAATCTGAAATTATGGGATCGCTTGCGCAAACGACTGGAAAGCGTTGAGGTCAAAGTATTAGGCGACGGATCGTTACCAAAGTTGGCCACCCATATTGTTGCATCGCCAGGAGTTAATCTCTTGCAGGGGCCTTACGTTCGCCGGTCGGACTATGCGGCTATCTGGCCTTATTGGCGCGCGGCAGCGATTCTGCTACTGACATTGTTTGGTCTGACTCTTGCAGTTAAGGGCGCTGAACTGTTCAGCATGGAGCAACAGGAAACCCGTCTCGATCAGGCGGCGGAAACCATCCTGCGTACCAATTTTCCCGATGTTAAACAGGTCAGAGATCCATGGGGCCAACTGCAGAGCCAGTTGAATATCGCCGAACGGGGGGCAGCCACGCCGGCAACCGGTTTTATCGACGCGCTGACGACACTTGCAGGAGCGGCGGCAGAAATTCAGGAAATCACGATGGAAACGGTGAATTATCGCAACGGTATTCTGACGCTGCGTCTGCAAGCGCCGAGCGTCGAAAGCCTGGATCGATTACAGCAACTTGTAAGCCGCAGCGGCAAGTTTAGTGCCAATATTCAGTCTGCGAATCCAACCGACGAGGGGATCGAAGGCCGCATGCAAATCAAAGGCCAAGGCGGATGATCTCAGCTATTCGAAACTGGTTTGAGCAGCTGAACTCCCGCGAGAAACTGATTGTCTCGGTTGGAACGGTGGTGGTTGCAGTGGCGCTAATCGTCGGCTTGGGCATCCGGCCCCTGTATGTGAACAGTGCACGAACCGCCGAACGCGTGGCCAACAAAGAGGCGCTGCTGACACGATTGGAGCAAGCGGCGGCGCGTCTGAGTCCGGCCAACCGCGGTTCAGCCGGTGCAATCGAGGGTGCCGGCCAGTCGATGGTAGTCGTTGTCGACCGGTCCGCTCGTAGTCTCGGGCTGGGGCAATACCTGACGCGCAATCAACCGGACGGAAATACCGGCATTCGCGTACGGTTTGAAGGCGCACCGTTTGATGACCTCGTCGCCTGGATTGCGGAGATTCAGACACGCTACGGTATGACAACGGTATCGGCCAACTTCGATCAGACTGGCGCTCCCGGCCGGGTCAATTGCAGCCTCGTGCTCGATCGCCCGGGCGTGTGAGGTTCATACGTAAAAAATCCGTTCTTCCATTACTCGGAATCGGGTCATTCCTTATATTTGTACTCTGGTCATTTCCAGCGGCCATCGGATTCACCATCGTGGCGCCCGATCAGGTTCGCGGGTTCGGCATTGCCGGTAGCCTGTGGAATGGTCAGGCGCAAACAATTGACATCAATGGGTTCAAAATTCAGCAGGTGCGCTGGCACGTCAACCCATTGCGACTGGTTCTGGGTTCCGTTACCGGAAACGCCACAGCGCGCTGGGGAAGCGGGTTCATCGAAGCAGAGTATTCACTTGGGCTAAGCGGCGCTATTTCCATTCGTGAATTGCAGGCTTCTTTCAGTCTGAATCAACTGCAATCGCAGTTGAACGTCCCGGGCATCTCCGGTGAAACGAGTATTCGGATTGACAAGCTGGATTGGGACAACGGCTGGCTCCGCCAGGTTGTTGGACGCGGTGAGGTCCGCAATCTCAACACCAACATGATTCCGTTAGGGCCGGGGCAGACGCTGGGAAGTTACGAATTGCTGTTCGACCAGGCAACAATCAGCGATGCGGCACCGTTGACAGGCACGTTGCGCGATACCGGGGGCCCATTGGAGCTGGCCGGGACGCTGATCGTAAAGCCGCCGGCAGCCTACGAATTGGCAGCTCGTATCAAGACCCGGCCCGGAGCCCCGGGAATTTTGACCGAAGGCATTACGTTCCTGCCCCCTGGGCCCAGCGGCACGCGACAACTGATTTTTGCCGGTTCACTTTGACATTAAGCGTTAACCGGCTCTGTCACGCCTGCTCGTCCACCGCTGACCTATCCAGATCGACAACACGAAATACCGAAAGAAGCGGGAAGTACAGCGCGGTTCGCGCTTCCCGCTGATCGAACTTCGCCATGGCGGTTCGGTACTGCAACAGTTGCTTCCGGTAGCGCTGGGTTTCGGCTTCCATGAACCCTTCCAGGTCGGTGCCTTCGTGAACACTCGCCTTATAATCCACTATCCATCGAATTCCTTCGTCGCTAACAAAGGTTCTGTCGATCACGTACCGTTCGATATTGTTCCCGTCGATAACGGACAACGGAAATTCGCTCGCGGATTCCTCGTGCGTGGATGACAACAACCAGCGACCGGTTTCATCGGCCAGGGTTTTAAGCAACGCCTCGGTAACTCTGGCCGTTGCGGCGGCCAATTCCGATTTATCTACGCCAAGGGCCGACAGCATGCGACGATACAGCGGTGCCCGGTCGCGTATTGTTTTTTCCGAATAGCGATCAACACCGATTTCCGCAATCTGCTGCAACCAACGGTGTACGACCGAACCAATATGCATCGCCGTAGGTCCCGCCCAATCGTAGGAAATCTCGGCGTCGCTGTCGTGGCTGGCGTCGAAGTCAGCCGGCAGACAAGCATCAGGGGGGCCGGGGTGCTTCCAGGTCGACGGTAGCCGCCTGATTCGTGGTATCAACCAAGCACTTTCTACAACAGCCGCCGTGGCGGGCAGCGGCGTCCCCGCTTCAAATTCGGGTGCCACGCTTGCCCACAATCTGCGCAGCAGCGTCCCAGCAGCCGGTGTGCGCCAGACGGAGTCCGACTCCGGCGTTGTCTCCGCACGGACCTGTCCGATCAGGTGCAAACGGCGGCGCGCCCGGGTCATGGCTACATACAGCAGGCGATCCTGCTCGCAGTCATCCTGCTCGTGATCCAGCCGTCGGATCAATTCGCCAATCGGGTCGGCTGCAGCGCCGGTGCGTTCAATTGGCGCAATCAATAAACCCATCTCAGCCTGATCCGTGACAATTTCTTTCCATGACAAAATTGCCTTGGAACTGGTTTTTGTCCGCCGCCCGAGCCCGGGCAGAATAACCGTATTAAATTCCAGACCTTTCGCACCGTGCATGGTCATCAACTGCACCGCTGGCACGACTCCGCCGAGTTGGGCATCGAGCCGTGGGATTTCATCCGGCAAACGCGCCGCGTCCGGACAGTCGCCACCGCGATCCAGCGTGTCCAGGTACTCCAGGAAACGATTTGCCCGCTGTTGATCCGCGGCGTCGTCAAAGGTTGCGGGTCCACCCAAACTCTGCCATGCCCCCTCGACCAAATCGCGTAAGGCCAATGTGCCCCTTCGTAGCAAGATCCCGGCAATCGCGTCCCGAAAGCAACCAATCCGCTGTTGACCATCGGCACTCAGTTCATTGACCAAGCGGTCGTCGCGGATTAGTTCCCAAACTGCGCTGTCGTGATCCTGATAAGCCAGCTGATGCAAGTCTTCCAGGGTCAAGCCGCACCACGGGGCGCGCAGCAGAGCCAACCAAGCGATCCGGTCGGCATAATTGGTCAATGCGCGCGTCAGTGCGACCAGATCCTGGACCACCGGCGCGTCAGCTAAAAATTCCAGTTCGGCCCCTGAGAACGGCACCCCGGCCTTTGCCAACGCCGGTACCAGTTCGCGTGCGTGACCCCGGCTGCGCACCAGGATGCCAATGCTCTCCCCGGGCCAGCGGCGCAGTGTCTGCTGCACAAGATTCACGACTTGTGCCGCTTCTGACAGCCGACTACCGGAATTGTCTGGAATCAGCTCGATGTTTACGTCACGGTGCCCACCCAGCGCCGCCTCACTCGGCATAAAAGCTACTGCGCCGCTGATCAGATCATCCCGGGCAGGAAACACACCGGCGAAAGTTCGATTAACCCACTGCACGATTAATGGGTCGGACCGAAAATTTGCCGACAAACGAATGAATTTTGGTTTTATCGCGCCAAGGCCGTCGGTTTTAACTTTCATGTACAAACCGACCTCGGCCTGTCTAAAACGATAGATGGACTGCATGGGGTCGCCGACGAGAAAAAGTGTTCGCCCGTCGCCCTGCTCCCAGCCCTCGGTCAATCTGGCCAACAATTCGAATTGTTGTCGGGAGGTATCCTGGAATTCGTCGATTAATATGTGTCGAAAGCGGTGATCCATCGCCAGCGCCAGTTCGGTTGGAGAACCGGACTGGCCAAGCACAGATAAAGCTTCACTCGCAACCTCTGCATAGTCGGTGGCGCCGGCGGCGCGAAACACCAGCTTCAACTCCGCTGCTGCCAGCGGCAGAATCTCCAGTAAATCCCGCAGGATTTCCCACTGCTGATCATCGTAAGCAGGCTTTGGCAGAAGCATCGCTTCTCCCAGCAACGCCAGCAGAACCGGCCGCTCGCGCAGCTGCTCTAGCATCGCCAGCGCGCGAGTTTTTGCTTCCGGATCGCTGGGGTAAAAACCTTGCGCCTTATTGAGTTGCTTGCGCCAAACCCATTGGCGGCCATCCCGCCGAATGAATGTGGCCGCCAACGCCCGCCATAACTCCAGCGATGCATGCTCGGCGGTAGGTAAGCTGCTAAGTTCTTTCCAGGCACAAAGTTCAGCATCTGGCTGCTCCGCCGCCAATGCCCGCCCGGCAATCGGCAACAGCTCGGCGAGCTCATCGCCCCACTCGGCCGGCAATTCAATGAGAATCTCCTGCAATACGCGTTCGATCAGCTGCACCAGGCAACTCTCCAGCGCCGAGCGTATTTCCGGAGACGGGTCGCCACTGCCGGTCAGTGGCAGCCATTGATCGCGCTTACCAAGCATCTCGCTCAACAATCGCTCAACGCGCTCGGCGCGATTATCGAGATGCAGCAGCAGGCGCCGGATGCTCGGGCCGACCGACTGCTGATCACTGATATGCGCCAGCACCCGTCGGGCAGTTTCCTGATAGAGCGCCATAGGGTTCTCTGCGATCTCACTCAAACAGGCGGTTCCCGCGGCAAGCGGCGAGCTGGCCGCCAGCCCGGCGTTGACTGCGTCGATCGTTGACATGCGCATACGCGCCGGATGCAGTTCCAATTGCCAGCCACGATTGCGGTTGCGGGTGGCCACCGCCTGTGCGAGCTCCACGGACCGCGGTAAGGCATCGTCCGCATCCGAACCGTCGATAGCCCTGATGATGCGACCGCGCATTTCGGCCGCGGCTTTTCGTGTGAAGGTGACGGCAAGAATCTCCTCCGGCTCATCGACGGTAGCCAGCAGACTCAGGTAGCGCTGGATCAATAGTTCCGTTTTGCCGGAACCGGCCGGGGCCTGAACGATGTACGAGTGCCGCGGGTCGAGCGCCTCGCGACGCTGCGCTTCGTCCGGCGGCGGACTGGCTGGGCGTTTGGTCATGGGCATTCAGCCCAGCCGGGCTGATCCACTTCATTGACCCGGCTTAGCACTGAAAACTGCCCTCGCAGCGGATCGAGGTGGAACCGATCCGCCCGTATATCTCCAGCCATAAACTCATCCGCCAGGGTAACCAGCCCATCCCGCCATCCGGCAACGAGCGCCGACCAGTCATCGATGGCCCGCTTCGTCAATTCGGCCGGCGTAACGATCCCGGCAATGCCGGTGTCGGGTTGTCCGACGCCTATGTAGCCGCGATACCTGACCGTCAGGCGCGCCAGCCCAAGCGCGCCGGCGTTGCTGGCCACCGCATAAGCGGGCATTTGCGGCTCCCGCGGTCGTTCGATCGACCATCCGCTCAGATCGGCCTGACCGGTCTTGTAATCGATTACCAGCAGCGACCCGTTCCCGAGACGATCCATGCGGTCCAGTCGCAATCGAACAGCCAGCCCCCCGAACTCGATTTCCTGCTCGAATTCCCGATCGACCACAGTAAACTCTTCACGCTGAGCCTCGAATTCAAGGAACTCCAGTAGTATCGGCTTCAACCGCAGCACCTCAAGCGGCAGCAATTCTGCAGTGAGTCCGCGGCGCCGCCCGAAACATTGCCCCAGGCCTTGTTGCAACAATTCATCCAACATGCGATCCAGCCGGTCCGGTGCCAGGTTAACCAGTTCGTCGCGGCTTGATACCTGGCCGAAGAATGCGTGGAGCACCCAGTGCGCCAGTTTTCCGCGCGCCCGCGGATCGATGCCACAGCGGGGAATGCGAATCTCTCTGGCGCCCAGGCGCCGTTCGAGAAATGCGCGCGCCGGACATACGGACTGCTGGCCCAACAGCGCGGCACCGCCACTGGGTCGAGCGGTCGCCGGTACCGCCGGGACCGGATCGGGCTGAAGCGTCACCAGTTCGGCGGCTGCATGGATTCGTGCGTTGAACAGAGGCGCCGACCACAGCTCAAGCTCACTTTGCGCGACGGTCGGCAGGTCCGTAAACAGGCGACTGGGACTTAGCAGTGCGTCATCCCGCTGTTCCGGCCAACTGACCACCAGCTCGTCAGCACTGGCGCGACAGCGACGCGTAATTGCCGTTGCAAAAGCCTGCACACGCTCCGGAGAACTGTCGGGAAGCTGGTGCCGGCGTTGCAAGCTCAGCGGCAGGAACGGGTTTGGCCTGGTGGTCTTAGGCCAATCCTCGGCGGCCATCCCGGAGATCCAAAGGTGATCGAAGCGCTGACCCGAAGCCTCCAGCAGGCCCATCACCTGCACAGCCGGGTGCTGGCCTTCTGGCTGAAACACGCGTTGACGAGCCATCCGCGCCAGCATTCCCATCGCTTGCCCAAAGTCGATCTGGCCGGCAATTTGCTCGCAGGCGGCAAAATCCTTCAGTAACGCGTGCCATGCATCGACCGCCTGATAATCAGCGCTGCCCAGCCCGCCGTCACCGGGCCAACCAATCGCTTGCAAAAACGCGGTGATCCAGTGACACCATTCCTTCGTCGACTGTGCCCTTGCACGATCACGGGCCGCGCGTCCTGCATCAATCACGGCAGCGAATTCTGGTGCCCGCGTACGGCTGAGTGCGCCCACCGCAGCGAGCTCAAGCTCCGGATCAGCCAGTTCGCGGAGTTCCAGATCCAGTGCGGCACGCTGGGCCGCTTCGCGAACCGCGCCACGCAGATACGGGCTGCGTAACAGCTGGCCGATGTCCTGGTAGTTCAGTTGTGATCGGGTCAACTCCAATGCCAGCAGCGCCTGCATCACGACACCGATGCTGGCCAGACTGGTTCCGTAGGATAAATTGACAGGGGCCGACTGGTCGGCCGAGCTGGCGCGCCAATCCGGTACGAATACGTCGAGGAAAACACGCCGGATTTCTGCTGCGCGCGCCGCCAGATCCGGCACGATAACCGCTACCGCGGCATCCGGGTTGGCTGCAAAACGCGCCCGCGCCCATCTGGCGGCAGACTCGATTTCCGCTTGAGGATCTGCGCATGTCGTGAGCCGACCGACGCCAGCCGGCTCGCTGTCCTCAGGAATCGTGACCGCAACACCGCTCCGTTCCAACGCTGACCGAAATCGCTGCTGCGCGGGCGTCCAGGCATCGAAACCGTGGAACCACACGGCCGTATCAACAGAAATCTTGCCGTCGCTCAGATCCAGCTCCAGCAGTTCCGGCAACGCGGCTGCCTCGACCCAGGCGGCCTGGGTGCAACGCTGGCGGTAGGCTGTGGCCCACTCCACAAATGCCCGCTGATCTGCGGTCTGCGCGTTGGCCTCGATGTCGGCCAATTCGATACCCCAGTCATGCATCAACTGCCAGGCCTGCGCGGCAATCTCTGCCAGGCCCTCGACGTCGCTGAGTGGGCCAGTGGCGTTTGATGCCGCGATGATTTCAAGCCACAGCTGTCGGGCCGGTTGTTCGTGTAACAAGTCCAGGCCGCCAGCCTGACCACCGCTGAGCAATGACTGCTCCCACAGGTCGCGGATCCAGGTTTTCCAGGGGATGACGGCCGGGCTTCGCCAGGCACTGCGCTCGGCGACCACCTGGGCTCGACCGAACTGCAGCTGCAGATGGCGAGCCAAGCGATTGTTGGCGACCACAACCAATGCCCCTCGTTCAAGAGCATCCCGAAGAGGTCGAATCATTATTCTTTTATTTCAAGTTCTTATGAAATATTTATGAGACAGACTCAAGCCTCTGGTCGCTGGCGTAGCCTGCCAACACGCTGTCGATGCGCTGAAACACATCCTTTAGCACTCCCGCATCCGGCAGAATCGTGATCCGGAAGAAATTGTTGTATGGCACGTTGAAACTGGTACCGGGTGCCACCAGCACGTGTTTGGATTCCAGTAGATCCAACCCAAACTGCTGATCGTCAAACGCTGGTAAGCGGTCCTTATTGACACCGATGAACGCATACATCGCGCCAGCAGGGGCAACGAGGCTCAGGTACGGGCTCGCGGCTACTGAATCGATCACTACCTGGCGTGATTCGTAAAGTCTGCCGCCGGGGCGGACCAGTTCCCGGATGCTCTGAAATCCGCCCAATGCCGTCTGCACGGCCCATTGGCCCGGGACATTGCTGCACAGGCGCAATGAAGCCAGTAACTCGAGTCCATGCAGGAAATCGCGGGCGTGCTCCAGAGCACCGCTAAAGGTTACCCATCCAACGCGATAGCCGCAGGCTCGATACACTTTGGACAAACCGCTGAAGCTGCCGCACAAGGTGTTTTTTACCAGCTGGGCCACCGGTACGAATTCGGCATCATCGAAAACCATCTGGTCGTAAATTTCGTCACTGAACACTACCAATTCACGCTGCTCCGCCAATTCGACGATGCTCGCCAGCAATTCCCGCGGGTACACGGCGCCGGTAGGATTATTCGGGTTGATAATGACAACTGCCCGCGTCCTCCGGTTGATAAGCTTCTTTAGCTGGGCCGGGTCCGGCAGGAACCCGTTTTCCGGCAAACAGTCGTAATGCACGGCCTTGCTCTGGTTCAGGGTTACACCAGCGGTCCACAACGGGTAATCCGGACTGGGTATCAGTACTTCGTCGCCTGGATTGAGCAGCGCTCGCAGCGACAGGTCAATCAATTCGCTGACGCCATTTCCGATAAATACTTCCTCTGCGGTAACGCCCTGGATGCCCCGGTCCTGCTGCTGCATGACCACGGCCTCGCGTGCCGGGAACACGCCCTTTTGATGGCAGTAGGGTTCGCTGCTGTGGAGATTCTCGATCATCGCCAGCCGCATGGTTTCCGGGGTCCGAAAACCAAACAGGCCGGGATTGCCAATATTCAGCGAAATAACTTCGTAACCGAGGCGCTCCAGCTCCTGCGCCCGGTGCGCCAGGTTGCCGCGTATTTCGTAGCGCACACCCTTGAGGCTGTCACTTGGTCTAAATGCCTTAGTCACTGTTATTCATCCATCGACTCGCCGCGCCACTCGCTGAACGGCATGGCTCATCCAGCGGAAGGGTACCTAACTTAACGCTATGCGGCTTCCGACGCCACCGATTGGTATGCACCCTGCTCCGGCCGCAGTAACGATGCCGCCAGTGTTGCTAGCAGCAGCAGACCGGTAATCACGGTAAAAGGCAGGACGTAGGACTTGTTGACCTCGAACAATACGCCGGTCAACCACGGCCCCAATGCGCCGCCGATCGTGTCCATCACATTAATGGCGCCCAGTATCTTGCCCAGCGCCAAAAGACCGAACAGATCTGCTGCCAAAAGCTGCAGCAGCGTGTATATACCGCCCCAGCCAAAACCAAAGAACACCAGGCCAAGCCAGAGTGCTTCCGCACTGCTAAGGATAATCGCGGCGACCAGCGTACCCGATCCGACCAGCATCAGGCCCAGACCTGTCAGCAGCACGCGTTTTCGGCCAAACGCTTCGGCCAGATACCCGCTGATGATTTTTCCAATCAATCCTCCAACAAACAAAATTGTCGCCCCGGTGGCGGCGATCTGCGGCTCATAGCCTTCGCTACGCAGGTACAAAAACGCGTGCGTGCTCATTGCAAGAATGGCGTAAAAAGTGCACATAGCCACAATGGCTACAACCCAGAAGTTGAGGCTGGCCAGCGCTTCCATCAGCGTGTAGCCGGTTGTCTGCGCCTTGGCCTCCACGCTAGTCGCCGCGTCCGGGTCATTGCTGTCACTTCCGGCCGGCCTTTCCTTGAGCACGAAGAACAGCACCGGAAGCATCGCCAGCGGAATCAACGCGATCCATGCAAACACCTCGCGCCAGTCTCCGACGATTCCCAGCAACCAAGCATTCATCGGCGGAAAAAATCCGTTGCCCAGACTCGAACCGGCCAGCAATAAACCGATGGCCAATCCCCGGCCGTGCACGAACCAGCGGGACACCAACATGACGTTCAGCATCAATCCGCAGAGCGTCAGCAGGACCCCGAAACCGGCATAAACCCAGTAGAGATCACCCAGTGACTGGATGCGACCATAGAAGAAATTTCCGGCCGCCAGCATCGTCATGCCGATCAACATCAGCGGTTTGACACCGACGCGGTCCGCCAGGGCGCCTGCAAACATTCCCAAGCCACCGGCAGTCAGAAACATGATCAGGCCGGTCAGCTTGAATGCTCCCAGCGATATCTCGCTGCCCGTAATCTCGGCCAGTTCGATCAGGATCACCTCGTCGAACACCGTTGGTCCTGCCAAGGTCATTCCCTGGGAGATGCACAGCGAAAAAAATGCGCAAATCAGGATGAGCCAGCGGTAAGTTGCGGGATTGACGGAAAATGTCGGCATGAGCGGAGCTTGGTATGCGACGGAGCCGGCACATTAACCCATTCCCCGAAACTGACCAAGCACCGGCACCGCCTGCGGAAAGGCGCGGCCGGGCATTGGCAAACCTGGCCGGCGCGGTTTTGGGTGCGTCAGGTTCCCGCGCTAGAATGTGCCGCGGCAGTCCTCCGATTGCGCCTGCCGAGGCCGAATAACTTCTAATTAAACACATTAATAAGGTCGAGTAAAATGCTGAAAGAAATAGTGATTATTACGATCACGATGGCTAATTTGAATGGGGTGGACGTTGCCTACAGGGATTACCTGGGGTATCAGCTGGTCGAGCGTGCACCGGTCTCCGCCGAATTAGCGGCACTGTGGGGTGCCCCGGCGATGGCTGGTCAGCCCAGCATGCTGCTGCAGCCTGCCGACGGAGCCCCGGTGTATCTGCGCCTGGTCGAGGACGAACCGGTTTCCGGCTATGCGCCGATGACCACCTGGGGCTGGAATGCGACCGAAATACTGGTTGCCGATCCGGACGGCTTACACGAGCGCATGGCGGATTCGCCGTTTGAGATTATCGGGCCACCCAAGGACCTGTGGGCCGCGCCAGATGCGCCACGCGCCTTTCAGGTACTGGGACCCGGCAATGAGGTGCTGTACCTGACGTCGAATCCACAGATGGAGCAGGTATTCGGACTACCCGCCGACTATGGCATTGAACGGGTGTTCATCATGATCGTCGCCGGCCCATCGATGGATGCACAGCGGACTTTTTATGCGGATACGCTGGGCGCACCGTCCGAGCCCGCCACCGAGTGGCAGATTTCAGTCATTGCCAATGCGAACGGCCTCCCTGCCGAGACTACGTTTGGCTTGACAGTTGCAGCCATCGCGCCAGGCTACCTGATTGAACTGGACGAATATCCGCCGTCCATGGGGATGCGACCCGGCAAAGCCGGCCACCTGCCGCCGGGTATTGCAGCTGTTGGCTTTACGACCGAAGGCCTGGACCCGGCAAAACTGGACTGGCGCAGCGCACCGCGACCGATGGCGGAATTTCCTTACGACGGACGCGACGTAGGCGTTACCGTTGGACCGGCCGGCGAATGGATCGAGCTGATTGAAACCCCTGCGGAAAACGATTGACTAGCCTTCGTGCCAGCTGAGCTGCTTTCCCCACTGCGACTCGAACTTGAAAGCCCACCGAGTCTTTGCAGCACCGTCGGTAACGGTCACAGGTTTTCGTTTCAACTTTGCATAGGCTGGCCAACATGAAATTGGGGTGGTTCGACCGTCTGCATATGCGCCATCGACTGTGGCGTTACCGCTTCAAATCAGAGCGGCCATGCATCAGGTATCTCAGAGGATGTGATCTCGAAGGGCGAACCGCGATTGATATAGGCGCGAACCACGGCGTGTATGCCTATTACCTGTCGAAGAAAGTTGGCCCTGATGGTCATCTTTTCGCTTTTGAGCCACAGCCCGAGCTGGCGCCGCATTTGGCTGCTGTCAAAGAAACCTATGGGCTACGAAATACAACGATAATCAATCAGGGCCTGTCTTCATCCCCCGGAACTCTGACGATGCAGAGGTCCAAGCCTGGCTCGGGCGGGGCGTCGGTGCATCTAAACGCCGCGGCGGGGCTCGAAAAATTAGAAATTCCGGTTACTACGCTGGGCGATTATTTTGGTGACATCGAGCACCAGCCGATTAGTTTCATCAAGTGCGATGTCGAAGGTCACGAGTTGGATGTGTTGCGTGGCGGTCAACAGATGCTGTCGACAGACATGCCGACCCTGTTGCTGGAGTGCCATGAGGAGCAGGCAACAAGCGGAGAGCTATTCTCCTATCTGACCGGCCTTGGATACGATGGGTTTTTCTTTTTCGTTGATCCAAAGGATCACGCTAGCTTGCTTCGAAAACACAAAGGCAAGTATGTGCACTTCTCGGAGTTCGCCAATTACCCGTACCCGCGGCCATCGGTTACGCACAGAAATTATATTTTTCTGAGAGAGGGCCTGCGGCCGAATTGACAATCGCTTCAACCCTCGAAGCAGCACCGATGGCGGTCTGACAGGCCGTTGCAGTCATGCGGACCGGCTAATGTCCGGGCGCCCTCGGACAGCCGTGTCCTCCGCGACACTAGTGCGTCCATGCACGTTGCGCGACATTTGCTTTTTTCGCAATCATCATGACTGGCCGTCTCGAATCAGCGTAACCGAGAAAAGAAACCGGCCGAAGCGTAGCGATCAAAAATCCTCCGGCTTTCCATTGTGTTATCCTGCCGGCGCGGTAAAGAGCAGGATCTAGCAATCGGCCGTATACCGCATTCATCTGTTAAGGAGATATCGTGGCTCTACTGAGTTGTTGGGGTGAGGTGACGACGGAAAACGAACAAGCGGTCATCATGGCCAATCGCGAGATTCATCCGAAGATAGAAAAGCTGCTATCAACACTCACCGACATCTTAAGCTTAACCAAAATCGAATACTGGATAGACCAAGGTACCCTTCTAGGGGCCTATCGGAACGGAAAGTTCATCGCACGCGATTCTGACGTAGACATCGCAATTGCGAATGAAGAACATTTCCAAGCTATCCCGGCATTGTTGGAATCCAAGTTGCCGAGCGCCTACGGCTGGGAGAGAAAAGGAAGCCACTGCAAAGGCTACCGGGTATGGCTAAAAGCCGGCGGCACCTTCGAGGGAATCTTCGAGGGCAGAGAGATCCAATGGCCTTTGGTAGTTTGTGACGTGATGTTTTACCAATACGACAGAGAGGAAAACGCCTACGTTCAACAATACCGGGGATTCGGGGTCGATACGTTCTTCCTTCTAAATGAAGTAATCTTTCCCCTCAATCAGATTGCGTTCGAAGGACGCATTTATCCCTGCCCGAACCAAGTGCAAGAATATCTAGAGATTCAGTATGGCTATATCGGGGAGGGTGCAATATGGGATCCCAAAATAAATAGGTGGGTCCAGGCTTAAAGCCATTGCTTCTGCACCCAACACGAATGTCTGGTCGCTCTCGGACATCCATTTCCTCCGCGACACTAGTGCGTCCATGCACGTTGCGCGACATTTAGACATCCTGTGCGGCACTTTGGGTCGAAAGCGGTCACTCGTAGCGACGCCAAATCTGGTTTCTCAGCTGTCCAAAACGCTATAGCTTACTGAGCCGACTCGGGCTGACCCGGCGTTTCAATTCAGACTGCAAGCGCTCATTTAGTTGCCAGGCGCCTCGATTGAAGGATGCTGTGCCTGATCCGGGTGCAGGCCGGCAGCGACGGCGAGATAATAAACGGCCAGGTAAGTAACCATCGACACGATTAACCCGAGTAGCGCCGGCACCGTTGCATCGGCGCTGAAAACGATGTTGTTCATGTTCATTACCGCCGCCCCCGCACCGACAACATAAGCGATTATCGCGGCCGGATTCCAGACCGGTAAGTCGTCGAGCATGCCGGCATTGAATCGACGCCGCAGGACAATGTAGTAATGCACGATGACCGGCCCGATTAACGGCGGAACGATACTGGCCAATAGCTCGATCCAGGTGAAAAAGTACTGGTAAATATTCAGGCCGACGATCGTCCCAAGGACACCACAAATGACGGTCATCGCATGTTGCGGTCGTTTGAAAACGCTCGAGGTCTGAATCACAGGCAGGTACAGATTCGCGTCACCAGTCGTCCAAAGGGCCAGGCTCATGCCTACGATCCCGGTATACATGATGAACGCGCCTTCTGCTCTCAGATAGGTGGTGAAATCAAACGTCCCGGACACGACGCCGCCGAGGGCACCAACGACCTGCAAAAACCATTGCGCGATGATCAGCACAATAAATGGTATTGCGATCGCCACCCAGGCTTTGCGAGCGAAGCGCGTGTACTCGGCCATGACGATCGCACCTACGATCCACGAACCAATGACAGCATTGACAGCCCGAAGCATTGTCAGCGGATTCTCGTTGTCAGCAACAACCAACGCCGACATGTTCAGAAATCCAGACCAACCCCCGGCCTTGTCAACATTCAGCCATCCGGCATACAGACCGACTATGACGAGAACCGCTACGGCAGGGATACTTACGTATTCCAGGCCCTTGACGCCGAAGTAGGTCGTCCAGGTAAACAGGATGCCGCCGAATATTGCGACGGAATAAAAAACCACGGGATTGTAATCTGGGCTATCCGGAAAACCTGCCCATGCAGTACCGAATGCGCCGACGACGATGCCTTGCCAGCCGATCAGCAACAGCGCAATGATCAGCACGGGTATGTACGAACCAATGCGCCCGTAGACGAGTTTGTAGAGCAAACCGCTGTTACATGCCGTTCGGAAGCCGATGTAACCAACGACAGCACCAATGACAAAATTCGCAAAATTGCCAGCAAACGAAGCGACGACGACATCGGGCCAAAACACCAGTCCGCTGCCCAGGATCCCGCCGGTTATCAATCCTGTAACTAGAAATCCCCAGCCAAATGCCAATGTCAGCAGCGGACCGGTACCGCGGCGTTGAGAGTCGCTTAACGGGGTAACGGGATTGTCCGCACTCGCCTTTTCAGTCTCCGGATCGTAAGTCCACCAAGTCTTGAGCCAGTTCATCATTTCCGATCACCTCCCCCGGTGTGAGCAAGAAGCGCTCAGCCCTTACTATGCTTCAACTCGACCAGCTCGTAATAGGTCTGCATGTAACCGCCGATGTCGCCTTTGAGAAAAATGAAATCGCCATCGGAGGTGGTCCAAATGTCGTACGGCGGATGCGCTTCGGGCAATCCAGGTGACGATACGAACCGATAATGCAACGAGTCGAATTCGCCCGCCTCAACCTCTATGCGCTCCTCACCAACATATTCGCAGCCAAAACCGATACGAAACAGCATCGGACCGGTGGCGCCGCGGTGATCCGGCGATGACAACAGCATCTCGTCAATGCTTTGCACCTCCGGGCCCTTGGACCTGTCGAACAATCGCATATGCCATGCGTCACAAACGATCGCATGATTCTGGAAGGTTCTCAGCCGTCCGTTGGTTTCCATGCGCTGGCTGACGCGGCCGTCGAGCGACGTGTTGGTCTCGCACTCAGCGAAATCCGGGCCAAACCGAAACCAGCCCGTGCCCATGAAACGATCGTCGACCGTGAGCCGTACGAAGCAATCCATCGGATACCAGTCCTCATCAATACTGTAGGTGATGTCCCGCATGACGCTCGGCCGGTCGTCAATCTCCGAATGCGCAATGCAGGTTCTCTTGCCGTCGCTGTGCACATTAATCATGAAATACTCGCGACCGCGCTCCTGGTCCATTCGGTCTGGCTTCTTGCTGGTGTAGCGAATCGTGCCCCGAACAGAGCGGTGATCCCGCTGCAAAATGTCATTCATTGTTTGATCCTCAGCCTGTCAATTCTCAGATTGTTGTTCATCTTTGGGATCCGCCTCGACGCTGCCCAGCTCGCGCTCGATTGTGGCACCCGGCGACTCGACCGGCTCCACCTGCTCCGAGGCTTTGCCATAGGTTGCCAACAATCCCTCCAGCGCGGCCGAATCAAGGCGCGTGACTCCTAGGACCGTGTAGCTTCGGTTCGCCGTGCCCGTTGGCGTCACGATCCGGTCTCCCGCGCGCCCACAGATCCGGTTGCTTCTGGACACGAAGGCGAGACTGTCAGCCCACCGCAGATCTGACGCGCCGGGACCAACGTCAACACGAAACGCACGTGACTTGCTCGGAGCATAGACAATGAGGGTCGACCGGTCGAGTACGGTCCAGTCACTGGCCTGGCTCGCGTAAAAACAGGCTGAACCTGCAGAATATTCCTGGGGTTCATCGTAAGCAGATTTCTGATCACCGTTAGTGGCGCAGCCGGTAATGTAGACGATTATTAACCCCGCCTGCACTAAACCGGGCGCCCGGTGCACGGTGTTTACGCGCCTACGATGTGTCGCATGCATGGTGCTGACGCTTGGCCTCCTTTTGCAGCTCGACCGCAGCGCAGCCCACCGTCCAGGGTTTCAGGCCGTTGCGATCGGTCGGTCGCCCGACCGAATCCACTCGCTCCACGAACCGGCGTAAAGCGACGGGCCACCAAAGCCGGCCCGCTCTATCGCAAAAATATTGTGGCAGGCCGTTACACCCGAGCCACACATACACACGACCGCGTCTGCGGATCGGTTGCCGATCATGGGCGCATAAAGCTCGGCCAGCGCCGCAGACGGCCGAAACCGGCCATCAGCGTTCAGGTTGTGCTGAAACGGCGCGTTAATCGCTCCTGGCACATGTCCCGCCACGGTATCTATCGGTTCTTGCTGACCGCGAAAACGCGGTTCATTGCGAGCATCCAGCAATACGATCGTTCTGTCGCGCAGGCCGGCCTCGAGCGCGGCAGTGTCATAAACCCGCCGTTGGTCTGGCGTGCCGATGTAACGTTGCGCTTGCGGCTCAGGCGTGTCCGTCTCCAATGGGTGGTTGCCGGCGAACCAGGCGGGCAACCCGCCATCGAGCAGTGCCGCCTCTGGATGACCCAACCATTTCAATAGCCACCACGCGCGCGCGGCGATCGCGCCGCCGACATCGTCATAAACCACCACAGTACTTTGCCGATCAATCCCCCACGCGCCCAGTCGGCGTTGAAAATCGCTCGCCGCCGGTAACGGATGACGGCCGGTGGCCGGACCGATCGGTCCGGCCAAATCCCGGTCCAGATCAGCATAGCTAGCGCCGGGAATATGGCCCTCCAGATAGGCCTTTCGCCCTGCCTCAGGGTCGAGCAGACTGAACCGGCAGTCGAGCACGGCCAGCCCCGAAGACCCGAGTTTCCCTGCCAATTGGTCCGCGGAGACCAGCGCTGATTCGAAGATCATGGTTGGGGCGGGGTACCCCCCTGTTGATTCATCCGCTGCTCCAGGCCTTTGTTTGCGGCCAGGCCAGCCAGGCACAACGAACAAACTCCGGATACTTCGCAAAGATTGACGATTGGTTACTCATCCTATGGCCTCCTCTGCTGCTAGTCGCGCTTGTGCACGGATATCCGGTCCAGGCCTCATGGCTGGATGGATATTGGGCATTCGATAATCGGTGTCCGCGTTCATCGATGGACGACATCCCGGCCAGCGCGCATACAACCCCACTCGTGCCGGGTTGTATAGACAGTTCCGGATAGTGGAGAATACCCCGTTTTTGTCGTGCCCCTCCAACTGAAGGGGCTTTCCGGCAGTAGCAAATTGCGGAGAATGGCGTGCCGGCTACCCGGAACCGGCTGAAAAATACGCACAGGGATCATACCCGGAGCAACAAATGGAAAAAATTCTCGTTGGCCTGAAGCGAGTCGTCGACTACAACGTCCGAATCCGCGTCAAGCCGGACAATTCCGGCGTCGTGACGGATGGCGTCAAGATGAGCATCAATCCGTTTGACGAAATCGCGCTCGAAGAAGCATTGCGGATCAAGGAACGGGGTGAAGCCAACGAGGTCATCGCGGTGACCATCGGCCCGGCGGATACGCTGCAACAGTTGCGCACCGGCCTGGCAATGGGAGCCGACCGGGCGATCCTGGTCGAGACCGATGGCGACATCGAGCCCCTGACTGTCGCCCGGATCATGCTCAAGCTGATCGAAAAAGAGAATCCCGGGCTGGTGCTACTAGGCAAGCAGGCCATTGACGACGACAACAGTCAGACCGGGCCAATGTTGGCAGCGCTGTGGGGGCGACCGCAAGCGACGTTCGCCTCGGTGTTGAAGCTCAGCGGTGATACGGCGCAGGTGACGCGCGAAATCGATGCCGGCCTGGAAACCGTCGAAATTGACCTTCCGGCCGTGGTGACGAGTGACCTCAGGCTGAACGAGCCGCGCTACGTCAAGCTGCCCGATATCATGAAAGCAAAGAAAAAGCCGCTGGAGACAATCCCTTTAGCCGAGTTAGGAGTCGACGCGACCGCGAGCCTGCAAACCATCAGCGTTGAACCACCGCCGGTGAGAGCAAAAGGCGTCCGGGTAAGCGACGTGGACGGTCTTGTCGCGGCACTGAAGGACAAGGGGCTACTGAACTGATCAGTTCGTCATGCGTCACTCTACATTTTCGGAAATAGCAACATGAGTACAGTACTAATCGTTGCCGAAACCACCGGCGCAGCACTGAACCCCAGCACAGCGAAATGCGTCAGCTGCGCTTGTGAAATCGACGATACCGGGGCCGATGTCGTCGTATTCGGCAATTCAGTCGCCGCAGCAGCGAGCGAGGCGGCCGGGATCAACGGCGTAGCGCGGGTGCTGACGGTAGAAAAGCCGGAGCACGAGCACGCGCTGGCAGCTATATTGGCTCCCGAACTGGCTGAACTGGCCGCGGATTATGACTACGTATTAGGGCCTTCAACCACGTTTGGCAAAGACCTGATGCCACGCGTCGCTGCATTGTTAGGCGTCAGCCAGGTCAGCGACATCATGGCAGTCGACGGACCCAGGCGCTTCAAGCGCCCCATTTATGCCGGCAATGCGATCCTTACTGTCGAAGTACCGGCGAATCAAACCGTTGTTGCCACCGTTCGAGTGGCGTCGTATAGCGCCGCAGAAACAGGTAACTCCGCATCGGTCGAAAGCGCCTCGCCAAGTGCCGAAGCGCCGTCGCATACCCGGTTCGTGGAGCTGAAATCAGACGTCGGAGAACGGCCCGATCTGCAAAGTGCCCGCGTCGTGATATCCGGCGGCCGTGGCGTCGGCAGCAGCGATAACTTCGAAATACTGTACAAGCTCGCGGACAAGCTCGGAGCCGGAGTCGGTGCATCGCGTGCCGCGGTTGACGCCGGTTTCGTGCCGAACGACATGCAGATTGGTCAAACCGGAAAAATCATCGCTCCGGACCTGTATATCGCGTTTGGAATTTCAGGCGCGATACAACACCTGACCGGGATCAAGGATGCCGGCACCATCGTCGCTGTAAATAAAGACCCCGAAGCACCAATCTTCGAGATCGCAGACATTGGACTGGTCGGCGACCTATTTGAAATCATTCCCGAACTCGAGAAACGTCTCGGCTGAGGCTCGATCCCGCCACTGGTATTAACATTCAGTTGGTCAGCGAAGCCAGGAAAGACATCCAGTCGCAAATTCAGCGAATCGGCACGGACTAAACACCCTCAGGACTGTCTGCTTTCGGCCATAAGCGGACGTTCAGGGCGATGGCCTCGCGGCTTGCGCGAGCAAGACAGGAATAAAAAAAGGCGGCCCCAAAGGACCGCCTCCTTAGTCACGAAACGGGCGCTTCACAGCACCACGTTTGCGTGGTCAGGCTGCTTTCAGGTTGCCAGCCGCGGTTTTGCCGCGCTCGGTGACGACGTCGTAGCTGACGCGCTGACCTTCGGCCAGCGTGCCCATGCCGGCCGCCTCAACCGCACTGACGTGTACGAAAACATCGTTGTCGCCGGATTCCGGCTGGATGAATCCAAACCCCTTGGCGGGGTTAAACCATTTAACAGTTCCTATAGCCATGTTTGGCCTCCATAACAAAATACCGCGCGCAAATCGGGCGCGAAAACGAACAATCTGGTCGTAGTGGGTGACTTAAATTGAACGCCCGGGTACCGGACGGATAGTTGAAGGCAGGCCATAACGTAGATCGCGCGCGGATACTGCGCGATATTCCGGCCAAACGCAAGCGCTCAGTTCAAACTTACGCGCTGGTCGCCTCCACCTTGTCCTGCTTCCCGTCGGCGGCTTTGCGTACTTCAGAGGGCGTGGGGATGTCCTTCCAGCGGTTCCGGATCAGCTCGGCACGCTTGAGAACCCGCTTGTGCAGCGATTCCTCGGCCTGCTTGGCCCCCTTGTCCGACTTTTTCGGCTGCGGATCCTTGGCCGGACCGATGGGTGCGAAGCCAAGCTCCTGGAGCCGGCGCTCGAGTTTCTTCATCGCCTTGTCGCGGCTGCGGAAGAACTCGGAACCGCGCACGCGGATGAAATCCCAGCCCAGACGTCGGAGCATTTGATGGCGCGCCATCTCCACTTCGACGGCCTCCATTGTCTGTTCGCGGTCGCCATCGCATTGAACTGCGATTCGGTTGCCCTTGCCGTCTTCAACGACCAGGTCGATGACGCACTCGCCGACCATGTACTGCTGGATGATCCGGTAACCCGCCTCGCCGAGGCCCAGGAACACTTCCTTCTCCAGCTCCGAGCGAAATTTCTTTTGGTCGCGATTAATCTCAGGCCGCAGCGTCGACGGGTTCTCGGCGTGCGATATCAGGCGCAAGCGCAGGTCGCCGGCCTTCAGGTCGCGGGTTGGATTGAGTGAATGCACCACCCACAGCTGGTCGCGCGCGCGGCTGGCGGCCACGTTGAAGACCTTGCGCGCGTCGTCGCGCTGGCGCAGATGGAGCGGCCCGTCCGACGGCGAAGCTACGATCGACAGGAAAATGATGTCGCGCTCATCGCCCTGGAACTGCGAGGCGTTTCCGCACAGGATGCGCCGGTGCTGGTACTCCGAAACGGTCAGACGCTTTTTGAGCACTGAGTCAATGTACAGCGCCTGGTCGGTTCCGACCATGCAGATGACGCCGATGGTGCAGCCGTCGTATTCCTCGAGTTTGCAAATGGCTGACACCAGCGATGCGATCTCGAGCGCCTCGTTCCGGTTGACTCCGTTCGACTCCTTGCCGTTCTTGGCCCGGTGCGCCACCAGATGCGGAACGACGTGACTGGATGACGCTTCGCGCAGTGGCCGGATCTCGCCACCGTAACAGAGTTGATTCGAAAACTGGATGATGTCCGGTACGCAGCGGAAGTGCTCGAGCAAGCGGATCGTCCCGCCGAATGACTGTCGCGCGAGATCGTAAACTGAAGTCTTGCCGTCATAGAGTTGCTTGTTCGGAACGTCAGTGAGGATCTCGTCGATCAGCGCGTTGACGCGGTCGGTCGACTGCCCCACGGCGTACGGGCTCACCTGCTCGTGGTCCCCGACCACGACGATTTCGCGGCCGAGCGCGAACGCAATCAGCCCTAGCGGGTCGCTCTGGCTTGCCTCATCGACGATCACCACATCGAAGCGCGTGGTCGCCAGGTCGAAACACTCGGTCACACGCGACAGTGGCATGATCCAGACCGGTACAGCACTGCGGCACTCGACGAGCTTTTTCTTTGCCTCCTGTTTCAGGCGCCCAACATGCTTGCCGCCGCCCTTGCCAATCTTCTTGTGCAGCCCGAGCCAGCCGGTCAGCGCCTGCTGTTGGTCGAGGCCGGTCCGCCGCAGCTGCCCCAGCCACGCTTTCCTCTCGACGTAGCTCGCACTTGTCTGCAGCAGCGCCTCCGCTACCGCATCCAGCTTCTCCTGCAGCTTGTCGATGTCGAGCTTCGCCTGGTGTTGCAGGCGCTGCTCCCACTGACGGTGGCGTAACGCCGCGTCGAGATCGCCTGGGATGCTGCCTTCGTGGTGCGGGTCCTTACGGTCGCGGATCGCGGCCGCCCAGGCCTCCGCGGCCGGCTCGAGGCGCTCGAGCAACTCACGGCGCCGCTTAAAGCTCGGCAGCAGCTGGGTCAGCTCTTCGAGCCGCTGCCACGCCTCACTGTAAGTGTCGTAGTTCCCCTTTTTGATGCCGGTCCGGAGTTGTTTGATCAGCGGGAAGATCGCGTCCTGACGGGAAAACTCGTCGAGGCATGCGAGCCATTCCAGTTTGCGGTCGGACAGCTGCTTGTGCTCCAGATAATGCTGCCGGGTCTCGATCAACGGCTCGAGCTCGTTCAGGATCAGTTCGCGCGTGCTTTGCAATTCCGAGTTAGCGTCGGCCCCCTTGTCGCGCTTGAACTTGTCCCAGTCGAGGCCGAGCTCCTGTATGCGCTTCTGACACGGGCCCCAGATGTCGGCGTACCAATCGAGCGCGGCTGTAATCTCCGCCGCGTACTTTTTAACCTTGCGCTCGGGCCGGCGGCCGAGATCGCTGACGCTGGGCGCACCGAGCGACGTCATCTGGCGGTCCCAGCGCTGCATGAGCTTGTCGCGGAACATGCGGATTTCGAGGTGCTGAAGAATGGCGCGAAAGTGGGTGAGCGTTTTGGGTTGCCCGCTCTGAACGGTCGACGACTCGATCAGTTCCTTCCACTCGGGTTTCATCATCGTCGACAGACGTCCGAGCTTCTTGCCCGCTTCGAGGTGGCGGATGATGGCGAGACACCTGGGCGCGGCGGCGCCGAGATTGATGCTTTCACCGATCTCGGGTCCGTGCTCGAGTGTGAGCGGCTCGCGCTCCTCGATTTCCTCGCAGCATTTTTCGATCAGCTGCGCGAGTTCGAGCCACGATTTTTTGTGGTCGCCGCCCTTGCGTCCGGCTTCGAGGCAGTCGAACGCCCACTCCTCGTCGCGCTGAAGTGAGGCCGCGGCGGACTGCATCTGCTGCAGGAACGCCGGCAGCTCCTCCGGATCCTGGTCGTTGTGCTTCCAGAACTCGTCGCCGGCCTTGATGCGCGTTTTCTCGAGGTCTGCAAGACCGTCATACAGGGTCGCAAAGTCGGTTGGCGTCGGAAAAGTCTCCAGCGATGGGAACGGGCCATCGAGCCGCGTCTCCTCGTCGGGCGTCAATCGCGTGTTAAGGGCGTAGAGTTCCTCGACCTCCTCGTGCGTCAGCGGCAGTTCGAAATCGTCGGCAAGGGGTCCGGGAATCCAGCCGTGCTGTGCGGCGTTTTCGGCAACCTGCTGCGCCGCCTGCGACGGCGACAGGCTCTCGCCCTGGACCTCGGAGTACGCGTATTCGCCTTTGACCGCATTCAGCAACTCGCTCCAGAGCTCGTCGCGCTGCGTCTTCAACAGGTTCCGCTTCTCGGTAATCTGCTCGATTTCCTTGGTGAGTTTTTTCTCACGCGTCGATGCCAGGTAATTGACGATGCCGGTGATCGACTCTTCGAGTTGCTTGTTGCTCTCGTCGTCGGAGCGGAGAACGCTGACGCACAGCGGCTGCAGCGGCTTCGCGAGCTGCTCGCGAACGACGCGCAGCGCCTTGGACGCATGGCTGGTGACCAGGATCGATTTGTCCTGGGCGAGGAAGTGCCCGATCAGGTTGGCGATGGTGTGGCTTTTGCCGGTGCCGGGCGGGCCCTGGACCAGCACCGCACCGGTTTCCTCGACGCGTTGGATGACCTGCTCCTGCTCGGGGTTCGCGGGCTTGGTGAGCAGCAGGTCGATGGGCACGGGCTCGCCCGCTTCTGTTTCAGCCTTGGCGGCATCACGACCGCTTTCGACGCCGACGATACGCAGTAGCGACTCCGGAAGCTCCCGGAAGCTCGGTAGCGCCTCGAGATAGCGCTCGATGTTCTCGCCGAGCCCCTGGTTGCGGCTGCCGAGGTACAGGTGCGGCTGGCGGTAGATGTACGGGCCGGACGGGTTCGGGATTTCCTCGCGGTCCTCAACGTACTCACCATCGGTCCAGAAACGATGCACGAAGTCTTTCAAAAAGCGGCTGGTCGGCTCGCCGGCCAGCGGGTGGTAGTGCTTGTCGGCAAGCGATTCCGTCACCTGCTGGATTGCTTGGCCGTCGAGACCGGCATGTCGCAGCAGCGGTATGTAGGCGTCGGGGTTATCGTCGGTGGCGACGATCACAAATTCGGGGAGCGCCGGGTTGAACAGCAACTCGACGCGCTGGATCAGGATCGGGTGTTCGATCCTGCCATTTTCCTGGTCGATGACGAGCATGCCGTCGGCCAGGTACAGCTGATACTTTTCCGACTCACGATCGAAGCGCGAGCGCAACTCGAACAGGTCGGAGAACACACTCAGCGCCTCGACGACCTTTCGCTCGCTGGCCTCCCACTGACGCTTGCGATCCATCCACTCGTCGAAAGCATCGACGCGTTGTACGGAATCGGAAAAGGGTTGACCCTTGAGCGTTTTCTTAACGATCGCGTCGGGGTCGGCATCCACGCGGTCCCAGCCGGGCTTGAGCCAGTTTTTGATGACCACCGAAGGCTCGGGGCACTCGCTCTCGCGCGGGCGGCCGACCCTGAGGATGACGCCGCCGCGCGGATTGTCCTCCGCCTGCGGGTCGCCCGTACGGCCAAAGCTGTAGTCCGTCTGGACGTGGGCCGAGCGCGGCAGGCCGTCCAGCGGGAGGAACCATTTGCGGTCCTGCAGGCTCACGATCGGGGGCGTCCGCACGCGGTACATCTCCCCGAGGTACCTGAAAACTTGGCCGATCCGCTCCTTGGCAATCTGGACGTCGTAGCTCATGAAAATGGGCGCCTTTCCGAAACATATTGTCAAAACAGGGGTCTGGCCACTGTAGGGGCTTTGGCGCGGGCTGACCCACGATTGGATCACACAATAATTTGCCCGGAAATGAGGGCGGTCCGGGAGCGGCTAGGACATGGATGGACCAGTGGTGATTAACAACGGATCCGGTTTCCCGGCGGAGACAGTACGATCAGATAATGAAGGCGCGTGCCGGCTCAGTAGAGCTGGTCGGTGTAGAGCTCATCCATCGCGGCCTCGAGCGCCTCTACCGAATCTGGAGCCCGGGTTTGATCTTTGATCACCTGACCGAATGGCGGGAAGTCTCCTGGCGCCGCGTGGCCTTCCGGGTCCCACAGCCTCGACCGCACCAGGGCCTTACCGCAATGAAAATATGCTTTGCTAACCCGAATAAGCAGTGCGGCTTCCGGGAGCTTGTCCCGGACCTTGCCCCGCTCGAGTACGGACGCATCCTGGACTATTTCCGCCTCACCCCAAACTCGCAGCGTTTCCCTCAGGCCCGGAACAAAGAAAATACAGGCGACCTTCGGGTTATCGATGACGTGCCCGAATGTCTCGACCTTGTTATTGCCGACCCGGTCCGGAATCAGCAGCGTGTGCTCGTCGATGACTTCGACGAACCCCGGCGCATCCCCCTTGGGCGAGACTGACGGCTGACCATCGCCACCGGCGGCAGCAAGACACAGGAACGGCGAACGCCGGATAAAATGTTGGTGGTGTTTGTCCAAATGATCCAGTTCACAGGCGACGGCCAACTCGACGGGCTCGCCGTAGTGTTCATGGAGTGTCACTTGGTCGATGATCTTTCCCGAGGGGCTGCTTTCAGTCATTTTTTACTTCCCGAAGAATTATTTTGGATGTCACAAGAACTTGGTTGGATGTTACCGCAGGTTGACGCTGAACGTCACATCGGTGGTAGTCGTTGTCGTCACTCGTTAACGCAGTAGTGCCTCGAGGCAAGGTTCCGTTTCCAGCCATAAGCGATAGCTACGCTATCGCCGGCACCCCGAACAGGTAGGGGTGCAGGTAAACCACGACAACATAGGCAACCGCCCCCGCGACAATCACGAGTGCATCTCTAGCGAACGGATAGACCGTGTCTGATTTAGGCGCACCGCGGCGATTCAATGACCACATCGAAAACAGCGAGTACAGGCCGAACGACCCAAACAGGAGCGTAGAACCCAGGTCGCCGTTAGCCAGCAAATGCGCAGCAGACCAGATCGTGAAACTCCACAGCATCGGATGGCGGGTGATCCGCTTGATATTGGTTGGTAGAAGCAGTGCCGCCAGCATGACGAATGCCACGGGCATCAGCACCAACGTCGCCTGCCGTCCCCACGCAGGCGGCTCGTAGACGGGCACGAAATCTACCCAGGCTGTGCCTGCAACGATCAGCAAAAAACCGACCACCGAGCCGGCGACGTAGACGCCCCGGTAACCGTTCTCGCCGATACGTGCTACCAAGCTTTCACGACAGCGCGTGCAAGCGGACACCAGGTGCATTCCGAAAAAGATTACGACGCCGGCAATGAGGAGTGACATGTAAGAAACCTCGCGGCACCTATTGTAGCGTTTCGACGCCGAGCGTTTTGATCCTCCTAGCCAGCCACTATTAGCCCGCTATCCATCGATTGCAGAAAATCGGCAACGAACGGTACCAGATTGCCGAATGTCCGAGAGCGACCGGATATTCATGATTCCCAAAATTCAGAAAAGACTCCCGAGACTTGCAAACGCAGCAGAATAGAAATTAACTGAATATGCTGCCCGGCTCTTCTTGCGGGGAGAAACTAACCCCGACTCCCTGATTGGCCCCGCTTCCGCGAGGCTTTTTCGTTCTCGGCTTGTTTCTCCGACTTAAGCACAAAGACGATGATCACCAAGACAAACACGCCTGCTAATGCGAGTAGAGAAAATATAACTTCGCCCCAGTTCATGTATATTTTTAAGCTTACCCGCGTTCATTAAGGGGAGAACTGCTAAGGGTTGTGCGCCTATACGCTAGGCGCTCCCGGCGGCAGTGGAAACTCACCTGCGCTGAAGCGCTGCAAAACCTCCCAGGGCGAGTATTCCGGCTGGCGAAAGTTGTGCCTCGGTACCATAAAGGTATCGATCAGTGCAAAGCTGCCTGACTTGCAGGAATGGCCCGCCATGTCTGCAAATACCAGCCAGCAGCTTTTCGGCTTGAAGTGGATTTCGACCATACCTTCGGGGTCAGTATGGAATTCTTCACTTTCCTTCATATAGTTGTGCATGCGCCGCATGGCCCGGTCATAAGCTGACTGGTCAAGCATGCGCGCCATCGGGAAAACAGTTGATGCACCGCGGATCAGCATCGACCCAATGCGATTCATGACGCTGTCAGAAAGCAGGTCACTGCGACGCTCGAGTCCAGCGGCATCACCAAACTTTTCCACCAGGTCCGGTACGGTGCCTTTGCACTTCCAGATCCGATCCACATCATCCAGGTTGGTAATAAAGCGCAGAATCAGATCACCCCTCGATGCACCGTAAGTGCCTGCATCCAGGTGCAGCAGGTCGCTGCGTGAATGAATCGGCAAGTCACGGTCCCTTTCCTGAAAAGCCCGCAGGCTGGCAGTCGCCGTGGTCCACCCCTCTGCAAGGCTGGGGATAACACCCTTCAGGAAGGCTTCAACCCGTTCGTGATAGTCCCTGAGAATATTTAGGGTACGCTCACGCTGCGCCGCGGACCCGCTCATTCCAACTATGCGGCGGGCCTGAGGGTAGTAGCTGATGTTTTTGTGAGAATGTAACGGCGGCGTTTCTTGGCGAAGGAATTGGATGTCTTCGTCGCTGGGAAGCGCTGCAGGGGGCGTCGGAAATATTACGACGCCGCCTCTTTCCAGATGATCCGACAGCTCATGACGGGCCAGGCCCGCCAGCTGATCAGCGTTGACCGTCAAGGCCTCAGGCTGTTTGATTTGCATAACTGGACCGTGCGCACACGAATGCAAGACTTATGATTTAGCCAAGCTATCGTGCTGTGCGGCCATGCTGTATAGGTATTTTCCGAGGGCCGACATCGCATTCAGCTCGTTCAAACCCTGAACGATTCGGCGCTTCTGGCATGTTCAATATCGTTGGGTGGGTATGCCTCCCACTTGTCCTCGTAGTAGCTGGCCCGAAGATCGCCATCCGGCGCCTTGTTGAAAGTCAGGTAGACGTTGCGCCGGTCCTGATTACTCTCGTTCGGTGGAGACCCGTGAGGCACATAGCTGTCAAAGAAAATCACGTCACCCGGATCAGCCTCAAGCATGACGTACTCATCGTCGGCCCAATCGACAGAGGTGCTCTGCGAAAGCGGTTGCCACTCGCCTTTCATCAGCGCTTTCTCATAATTGCCGGAATTCATAAAACGCAGAGCCGCGTTTTCTTCCCGGTTCGGATCGACGGCGACACACATCGTTATGAAGAAATCGGCATAGGCGTTCCAGCCGGCAGCCTGATCCTGGTGTAATTTATCCGCCCGACAACCTGGATGCTTGTAGTTAATTTTTTCCTTGAACAGAACCGGTGAGTCTCCAAAAAGCTCGGCCAGACACTCGGTGGTCTTCGGTGCCAATAAGAGTTCTGCTATATCCGGGTCCTGATCGCCAAGTACGTGCTCGACACGCACCAGAATATCCTCGCCGGTGACCGGGCTTTTCTCGTAATACTTGGCTGCATGGCCATTGGTATCCGGGCACTCCTCCAGTTCATCGAGCCATGCGGACACCTTTTCCATGACATCTTTGTCAAAGAATTCCTTCAATACGATGAAACCTTTTTCAGAAAAAACCTGTATCTGTTCCTTCGTCAAAGACATGTCTTGCTCCCCTCCCGCCTGTCGGCGCATCTGACCCTATTTCTTACAGCGCGGGCGCGATCTTCTCGCCGATCAGGCGAATCGCGAAGGCAGGATCGTCGTGCACGCGGAAGCAGAGTTCCGTGATGCCGGTCGTGACGTATTCCTGCAGATCCGAAATCCTTGCGTCAAGGTCGTCGAGACCGCCGGCGATCGTCAGGTTGTCGACCAGTGTGTCGAGGATCGAATTCGGCACGCCTTCGATGACATGGGTCTTGGCCCGATACGCGCTGTAGAAGGCTCCAATATTGTCCCTGACGACGGCCACGTCCGCTTCGCTCATGAACGACTGTAAATACCACTCGCCGAGCACGGCGCGGGTGATCAATTCGCGCCGTGCCTCGCGCATCGAGGTGTCGCGATCCTCTTTCATATGAAATGCGATCGCGCTGTTGATACTGAATCCGGATTCGGGCCGGTCGTATTCTTCCAGTGCGGCTTTAACGGTCGCAACAGCGCCCTCGATCAGCGGCCGGATCACATCGCTGGTCATGATGCCGTCTGCCACCCGGGCACCCATGCGCAGCATCTGTTCCCGGCTCGACCCGGCGTAGACGCGCGGCGCGGGATCAGTCGCCCAGTCTCTGTTGTAACCGTATGCCTTGTAGAGTTCGCCGTCGTACCGCAGCGCTTCGTCACCCGATCCGCCCTTGACGATCTCGATGGCCTCGCGGACCGCGCGCACCATGCGGTGCGCCTGAACGCCCATGCGACTGCACCAGAAACCGCCGCTGCCGATGACGACTTGCGCGCGCCCCGCGCAGAACTCGTTCAGGGTCAGCACCGCGTTGCCAATCTTCATTGGATGCATCTCGTATGGACTGACGACCACGACGCCGAGCTTAATTGTGTTCGTCGCGAGTGCGGCCGGCACAAGGCACATAAATGGGTCGCGCGACGATACGTAGTTCTGCGCCCAGAGTGCTCGCAGCCCGTAACCCTCAGCCAGCAGTGCGAGTTCCGCGACTTGCTCCGGACTTTGGTCCGGTTCCAGCATGATGTCGATTTTCATGATTTAACGTGGCCGGTCACCGCAGATCGTGACCCGGTGCATCGTCCGTTGCCGGTCGTAGTCGACCACCGCGTAATGTTGCGTACAGCGGTTATCCCACATCGCGATTGAATCTTTCGCCCAGTGAAAACGAACGGAAAATTCCGGTTGCTCGATATGCTGTAACAGGAAGACCAGCTGCGCATCGCTTTCGCTGCGGGTTAGACCTTTAATATGCGACGTGAAGTTGCGATTGACGAACAGGCACTTGCGGCCGGTTTCCGGGTGAGTACGGATGACCGGATGCTCAACCGGTGGGGTGACCTCATGGAAGCGCGCCACTTGTTTCGCGGAGTACTGATGCTCAAGAAAATCCGCGGGCATACTGACGGCGATGTAGTGCACTGCGATCATGCCATCCAGGAACTGTTTCATCGGCTTCGATAATGCCTCGTAGGCGGCGTACAGGTTGTTCCACATCGTGTCACCGCCCGCGACCGGGACTTCAACCGCGCGCAGCACGCAGGCCTTGGGTGGTTCAGCCTCGTAGGTCAGATCGGTGTGCCAGGTGTTGGACTGATAGGCCATGTAGCTCGGCCCGGATTCCTTGCTCTTTAACTGAAGGATCTCCGGGTACCCTTCCAGGTTCGGGATGTACGGATGAATGTGCAGTTCACCAAAGCGCTGCGCGAAGGCGATCTGCTGCTCAGGGGAAATGTGCTGGTCCCGGAAGAAAATCACCAGGTTGTCCAGCAGAGCCTGATTAATCTCCGCAATGGTGGCATCGTCCAGTGGCTGAGATAAATCGACGCCGGTGATTTCCGCGCCCAGTGTGCCGGCGACCGAATCGATGCCAATGCTGGGTGCAATGTCGCTTGGTTTTGTAGCCATGGTGACTTCTCCTTGGGGACGAACAGAAAGGCCATGCGGCGTGGATTGCGTCGCGTGGCGGAACAACGCCTCTGTGGCGGCAGCTCTGCCGGTACTTCGGAACAGGCTGATATCAACCCGGCGGCGCCGATATACGGAGATGTACGTACCAGGGACGGTTTGCGGCAAGCAAAAATGGGGGCCTTTCTGTTTGATCTGGCGGACGTCTTCTCCACCGCATACGAGCCGCCTGTCGTCCCCACGCAGGCGGCTCGTAGACGGGCAAGAAATCTACCCAGGCTGTGCCTGCAGCGATTAGCAAGAAACCGACCACCGAGCCGGCGACGAACACACCCCGGTAACCGTTCTCGCCGATACGTGCTGCCAGGCTTTCACGACAGCGCGTGCAAGCGGACACCAGGTGCATCCCGAAAAAAATTATGACGCCAGCAATGACGAATAACATTCAGATTGGAATTACAACCGGTTACCACCATTTTCCAAGATGTATCGCCATAGTGATATGGGTCGTTTTTTCCCTGGAGTGAATTTCAAGAATGATTCGTTTGCTCCCGAGACGGAATTCAGCAACAGAAAACTCTGCTCCCATTCCCGGTGCGGCTCTAAGACGTTCGTGCCCGTATCTATCTGAGTAGAATTCCAAGGCTTCACCATAGGAAAGGTCGGTTTGAATATCTAGGACGTAGCCCCTGCCGTCCTCAAACAGGGTCCGCCGTCCGGAAATGACTTTCCCCGCTACGATGGGGATATCTAGGGGCAGTCCCGGCGGCAATGCTTCGCCATAATCCGTGTGGTTTCGGATCAGGTAGACGACGGCCAACACGATCAGCAGTGCCGGTATGACAAGGGCTTTCTTCATTGTAGGAGACTCGATCCAAGATCAGAATGATGCCGAGCGTATTTATTGAAACGTCACCGCTATTCTGATTCGATCGCGAAGGTAACCCTGACCTGCTGCCGTATCGCCTGTTGTCCTGGCGCGATGGGCACAGCTCTTGCCTCTTGTACCGCGTTGAACCCCATTTGTGGCATGGCAACAGGTCCGGCTTCCTCGACCCGGAGCACGGAACCAACCCGGACTCCGGCCTCTTGTGCATAGATCTCTGCCTTATGATGGGCGTCGGCCATGGCCATTCGGCGGGCGGCATCCTCGAACGATTTGGCTTCATTAATCGCAAAAGCGACACCGTTGATCTGGTTCGCACCGACAGTCACCACTTCGTCGAGGAGCGCGCCAAGATCCGCAATGCTACGCACCGCGACCCGCACTTGGTTGGTAACCCTGTAGCCGATGAGGCGCGGCGCCTGACCGGAACGGTCGTAGTTATACTGTGGGGCAACGCTAAAATTACTTGTCTGAATATCGCTTTCCGCAATCCCGTATTTGTCAAGCGCCTTTAACAGCTTCTCCACGGCCTCGTTGTTCCGCCTGACTCCCTCGGAGGCCGATTCAAACTGCGTGACCACGCCAATATTAATCCGTGCCATGTCGGGTTTAACTAGAATCTCGCCCGTTCCTGTCACCGTTATCGATGGTAACGGCTCGGCTGGCGCGGCACTGATGGCGCCAGCAAAACTTAAGGGACCGAAGTAAACCCAACACCAACATAGAAGCAGCAAAATTCTTCTTTTTCTCATGACACTTACGCCCCAGGATAGAGTTAATCCGATTATAGAATGAGGGCAAGCTGAGTGCCTGCTTACTGCCAGAAGCGGACACTCAGGCTTTGAAACTGAATGTCTGCTTTAGGGTGAGTAGGTACGCCATCAGCTTGGCAAGCTGAGGTTCTACCATTGAACTACACCCGCCAAGTTACGTATCTAATATCCATTCCCCAATCTCCCGGAATCTGGTTCTCGATTCCGGACCGGGGCAGCTCCATTTGAATTCCGCTGGACGCCATAGGCTTCTCGATTCAATTCGGCAAGTGGCCTACCACGGTACCTCGGTGCCATCGTAATTAATAAAACGAGTGTTGTCTTCCGGCGAACTTTTCGCGATGAGACCGATGAGCTCCCGCACGGATTCCGACGGCCTGATGAGTTCTAGCTGACCGGATTCAATCAGCGGTAGAAGCGGAATATACGGCTCCGGTACTGGATCACCAGGCTTGCGATCAAAAAAGCCTCTGGTATCTACCAGCCCAGGATTGACGAGCATAACCGCAATCCCCTCGTTGGCCAGGTTCAAGCCCAAGTGGTGGGCGATCAGATGCAGACCGGCTTTACTACTGCGATAGCCGAAAATCTGCGGCTCCGGTCGCAGGAAACCGTTGCTGCTGGCTGCAGTGCCGAGGAAAACCATGCGTTTCTGCCGGCTGGCTGCCACATGTTTGTGAAACGCTTCGGCAACCTTCAGCGGTCCCATGGCATTGACCGCCCAGGCCTGTGCCATGAAGTCATAGTCGATACTGCCGAATTCCTGTTCGGGATATGGGCCGAGCTGGGCAGCATTATTAAGCAGCACGTCCACTGGCTGATCCTGATATTTGCGGGCTAAAGCATCGATGCCTTGGTGATCGGTCACGTCCAGACGTTCGATGACCAGGTTCGAGTGTTGTGCGGCGATAGCTTTTAGCGCGTCTGCGCGGGTTGGCTTGCGGCAGGTGGCAATGACCTTCCATCCCAGCTCTGCATACTGGCGCGCGAATTCCAGTCCGAGACCGCGGTTCGATCCGGTAATCAGGACTGTCGACTGCTCTTTGTTGTCGGCGCTGACGTCACTTTCCGCGGCCTCCATGGCCTGGAAGACCAGAAGCGCGATGCAGAAGGACAGTATTTTTGTGATTCCAGGGCGCATCGTTGATCCTCGTTGTTTTCGCCGCGCCCGACACTAACACAGCCATGCTATGAGCCACTCTCTGGTCAAACAATTTGCCGCAGTTGGGTACCAATGGAATTTTGACAGGCGCCGCAGTCAACTACCTGTCGTTGTGTGGTGCCCCGATCAGGATTCGAACCTGGGACTTCCGGATTAGGAATCGCTTCCGGACTGTTCTGCGCATTACTGCGCAACAATCCACCACAATGGTGATGCGGGTCCGGGCCGGTTTTCCGGGGTCAGTTCTGTTGCTGAATGTTGTTGTTTGTTGTGGGCACTGTGGCACGTTTGTGGCGCGGATTTTTCGTCCACGGCGTTAGAGCTTCA
>PVMK01188267.1_pt1 | contig 142918 bp, 145 predicted proteins | sample 1853481 | NCBI WGS metagenome assembly PVMK01 (sample SAMN08533507, study PRJNA380276) | Marine sediment metagenome, whole genome shotgun sequencing project.
GGTTTGGCCACCCACCTGCGCGCCTACCGTCGTCTGCGTCATCTTCGAGTAGCCGATGAGCTTGCCCTTCTTGTAGACCTCACCGTCTCCGTGCGAGGCGCCGACGATGAACCCTCCTTTGCCGACCTTCGGAAAGATCGCGTAGGCATACGCCTTCTTCAGGGTCGAGTTGAAGGTGCTGTCTTTCGACTGCCAGTCCTTCTTGATGTTTTCCACCATCTGGTGAATCTCGTCCCTGTCTTTGTCGGCTGAAGCGACGTTCATGCCGAGCAGCAGGACCGGAACGATTAAACCGAGACGCATTGCTTTGATCATGGGACCTCCGTAGTGCTTGTGAGCGCGAGCGCTGCGAGGGCCTTCTTACCAGCTCTCCCACACCGCTGGCTACTCACGTCTCTGTCCGGGGCGGTCAGCTCGTTGGGCAGCACATCTCGTCGCACTGCTCGAAGGTGGCGTCGCACACGAAATCACACACACCGAGATTGCAGATCGGGGTGGAGTTGGGCGGCGAGGGACACGGAGCACACGAGGTGCCACAGAAATTGACGTCTAGATCAGAAACACAGACGTTCCCACACCGGTGGAATCCGGCGGCGCACACACATTGGTGCGTGGGCGTATCGCATTCCTCGTTTGCACCCGTACATTGATTGTCACCACCGCAGCCGGGCAGACAGTCACCGGTGGCGTCGTCGCAATAGGTGAGGCCGCTGCAGCCCACGCCATTCGTGCGACAGTCGTTGGGGTCCAGACACACGCCGACCTGACAGACATGGCCGAGTGGGCACGAGGTCGTGCAATCCCCGCAAAACCGGGGGTCAATGTTGGCGTCTACACAACCTGCTGCGCACGGTTCGAAGCCCGGCGCGCAGACACAATCGTGGATGCCCAGGTCACAGACCTGATTGCCACCGGTGCATTGATTGTCACCACCGCAGCCAGGCAGGCAGTCGCCGGTGGCGCCGTCGCAATAGGTGAAGCCGCTGCAGCCCACGCCATTCGTGCGGCAGTCACCGGCGTCCAGACATATGCCGACCTGACAAACGTGGCCGAGCGGGCACGAAGTCGTGCAATCCCCGCAAAACCGGGGGTCAATGTTGGTGTCTACACAACCTGCTGCGCACGGTTCGAAGCCCGGCGCGCAGATACAATCGTGGATGCCCAGGTCACAAACCTGATTGCCACCGATGCATTGCTCGCTCTCAGTGCAGCCAGGCAGGCACTCGCCGGTGGCGCCGTCACAATAGGTGACGCCGCTGCAGCCCACGCCATTCGTGCGGCAGTCACCGGGGTCCATGCAATTCCCTGCGTCGCAGATGTGTCCGATGGCACACGCGGTATCGCAGTCACCGCAGTACCGGGGATCAGCTTGGGTGTTCACGCAGTCGAGGCCGCAGAGCGTGAGAGGGGCGCCGCAGTTGATCCCGCCACCATCGGGTACCGCGGCATCGAGATCGGTGCCGGCATCGTCCGGGGGGAGACTTCCATCGGGTACGCCCCCATCCAGGATGGGCATGCCGGCGTCGGGCGGCAGGACGCCCGGATCGTCGATGCTCTCTAGATCTTCGGGGCGTACCGTCTCGTCGATACAGGAGGGGGCGGTGCAGGACAGCGCGCCGCCGCAACCGCAGGTTTCCCCAGCCGAACAACTCACACCCGCGCAGGCGCGATACAACAGAACCCGCACGAGGCGGTTCTCTCCCTTGACGAAGCCGGTCTTGACGCGGCGAGAGACGAGAGCCTGATCACCACCGTTCGCGAGCGCTTCGAGCTCGATCACGATTTGGCGGTTGAGGTCGGAATCGTCCGGCAGGATGCCAAAGGTTGCGGGCAGTCCATGAACGCCCGGCTCGCCGGATGCGTCATCGGACACCGAGAACACGCTGACCCAGGTTTGGACTTCTTCTGAGCCTGCGTCCGTGTCCATGATCTTGAAGACACGCGCCCGAATGCGATCCACCTCCATTGGCACCGCGTAGTCGGTGTCCATGAGGACGACGACCTGCGTGGACGTGCCTTCGGCGCAACTCACCCCGAAGAGTGATACGCAGAACAGACTGATCCAAAGGCGTGGTTTCCTGGATGCCAAGACTGAGGAGGATACCTGGACACGACTGGCCTGCAAATCCCGACATCCATACGCGGCCGGACCACGATGTTGCCGTTCGCTTGTCCCCCAGCCGTAGATCTCACACTCTCACGTACTGCCCCGATGGCCCACCCCAACCCTCTCATTCAGCAGGACACATTGCTTGGCGGCAAGTACCGCCTCGGCCCGGTCATAGGGTCCGGCGGCGTAGCCACCGTGTATCGCGCAACGCACATCTGGACGGAGCGCGAGGTGGCGGTGAAGGTGCTGGATCCGACGCTTCCGCTTTTTGAGCGGGTGCGCGAAGGATTCTTGAGAGAGGCGCGCGCGACCGTTCAACTCGACCACCCAAACGTCGTCGAGGTCCTCGACATGGATGAGGACGATTGGGAGACGGTCTATCTGGTGATGGAGCTCCTTCACGGGCCAACGCTTCGCGACGTGCTCCTCGAGCAAGGGCACCTCGGTAAGGAGGACACACTTGCGATCCTGCTCCCCCTCATCGACGCGCTAGAGAGAGCCCATGAGCTCGGTATCGTGCATCGGGATTTCAAACCCGAGAACATCATGTTGACGTTCGACGGGCACGGCGTGGCGACGCCGAAATTGCTGGATTTCGGGATCGCGGGGATCCTCGACGACGTCCAATCGCGAATCGTGGGCAACATGAACAGCGTGATCATGGGCACGCCCGAGTACATGTCCCCGGAGCAGGCCCGAGATGAGCGAAGGCTCATCGGACCGCACACCGATGTATGGGGCGTAGGTATCGTCTGGTACGAATGTTTGACCGGGGGAGCCCCGTTCGGCGGCGATAGCGCGACAGAAATCCTTCATGCGGTGTGTGAGAGCGCGATCGACTTCGAAGCAGTCCCTGCCCCATATGTCCCACTACTTCGCGATGCTTTGCAACGATCGCCAGACCTACGGATCAGCTCGCTCACGGCGCTCAAGGCACGCATCGAGGACATGGGGGTTGCGACGACGTCGACACCTCCCTCCTCTCCCCGTCTCTCCTCGTGGCCATCCCCAACACCAAGGGAAAGCTACATCCGAGAAACGCTTACCGGATTGGGACCGGACCCGTTCTTACTGGTGTCCCCCTCCAGGAGCCAAGTCGACGCGGAGCCGATCCACGTTCCATTCAAGTCGAATCGAAAGGCGGCGCTCGGTGGCCTTGCGCTGGCCGCGGCGGTCGCGCTGGCAGCATGGTGGACGGTTCGCGAGCCCAATGAGCCCCTCGTCATCCCGGACCCACCGGTGATCACGGCGGCGGAGGCACCGCCCGAAATAGCCGAACCGCGTCCGCTGCAAACCGCCGCATTGCCGTCGGCGCCGGACGACGACGCCTTGGAAGAAGAACCCACGACGAACCCGGAGCCAACCGAGCCGCCCCCAGAGCCAGAGGCCTCCGCGGAAGCAAGCCCAAAGGCGCCCAAACCAACGGTTCGAAGGGCGCGACCAAAACCCAAGCCGGCGCATCCCCCAACGCCCCCGCAACCGGAGGGCTCGCAGTACCGAAAGCCGCCGGACCTGGTGACGGAATGGTGAGGCTGCTGTACCTGGCGCTGGCGCTGTCCACGATCTGCTATCCGGCATGGGTCCCCACCCTGTCCACGGCCGCGGCGCAAGACGGCGCTACAACCGCGCAACGCGCGCGGCGCCTGTTCGAGCATGGAGTGGCACTTGCGCAATCGGAACGTTGGGCTGAAGCGCTCGCTGCATTTCGCCGCTCGGCAGAGTTAGTCCCGCGCGCGAGCACGTCGTACAACATCGCGAATGCCCTGTACCGGCTGGACCGGCCTGTAGACGCGCTTGCGGAGCTCGACCGATACGAAGAGATGCCGGAAGTCCGAGCCGGCGGCACGGCTTGGGAGCGCGGAGCTGCACTCCGAGAGTTGCTCGACGCTGCGGTTGCGGAGGTTCGTTTGGCGATCACCCCAGCAAGCGCGAAAGTCTCTGTCGATGGCCGGCTTTCGGCAGCTACCGGCCTCGATCGGACGCTCCGCCTGAACCCGGGCACGCATTCCATTCACATCACGCGTGAAGACTACGCCAGCGCCCTCCGAGAGGTGCAGGTTGCACGCGGGAGCCGACAGGCCTACACGATTGCGTTGCAGCCACACACCCCCGCCGCGTCTCCAGCGCTGGCGATCACGCCAACGGGCGTTTCGACTGCCGAAGCGGCTCAGGACGACCGGAAACCCTTCGTCAAGCGACCCGGATTTTGGGTCATGATCGGCGCGATTGTAGTGGTCGGCGTTGGGACCGGTGTCGCCGTAGCGCTCACTCGAAAAGACGACCCGCCTCAATGTGGAACCACCGGCGACTGTGCAACGACGCAGGGTCTCACCGTGACGTCGTTCTAGGTGCAGCGGCCACAAAAAGCTGATAGGCCTCCGCCATGGCCAACCCCACAGCAACGCTCGAAACCTCGCTCGGAAGCGTCGAAATCGAGCTGTTTACCGACCTGATGCCCGTTACCGCGGGCAACTTCATCGAGCTCGCCAAGAGCGGCTTCTACGATGGTCTTCATTTCCACAGAGTCATCGACGGATTCATGGTTCAGTTTGGGTGTCCGAACAGCCGCGACCCCAACAGCCCGCGCGCGGGCACCGGCGAGAGCCCGAACGGCACCATCCAGGACGAGCACCCCGACGATGCCAAGCTTTCGAACGAGCCAGGCACGCTATCGATGGCGAACACCGGTCGTCCCAACAGCGGCGGCTGCCAGTTCTTCATCAACACCGTACACAACGCCAACCTGGACTGGTTCAGCTCTGGGCCGTCCAAGCATCCGGTGTTCGGCAAAGTGACGAGCGGGTTGGACGTGATCAAGAAGATCGAATCGACCCAGACGGGCGCCGGCGATCGGCCCGTCACGCCGCTGCAGATGGTCAAGGTCACCGTTCACGACTGAGCCTTCTAGCCAGGCGCAACCTCGACGGGAATGCCGTTGAGGACTGCGTTCCCTGAAGGCACGTCGACCAGGGGCCCTGGAGCCAGGACGTTGCTACACACTCCGGCGTGCCGGGAGGCCACGGAGAGCCGTGCGCCTTTTTTGTCGTGCCCAAAGCCGTGCGGGAGGCAGACAACGCCCGGCGTCATCTCATCGGAGACTTCGACAGGCACATCGATCTCGCCGGAAGCCGAGCGAACACGCGCAACGCCTCCATCTTCGACGCCCGCGGCCTCGGCATCGTCCGGGTGGATGAGTAGCGTGCATCGCGGCTTGCCGGTCATCAGCGGCGCGACGTTGTGCATCCACGAATTGTTCGACCGCAGCTGGCGCCGGCTCACTAGGACGAGCGGATCATTGGCCTTGGCGATTCGCTCCTTCAACCGAGGCACGTCCGCCACGATGTAGTCGGGCGCGAGCTCAACCTTGCCGGAGGGAGTTTCGAGCATCTCGTCGAGGCGCGAGGTAAGCGCGCCCATGTCGATTCCGTTCGGCTGCTGCTTCATCCGCTCGAGGGTGAGGCCGGTGGGGTTGCCACCGTAGGCATCGCCCCAGGGGCCACTTCGAATGGCGAAGTCGAGAATCCGCTCGGGCCCGGGCGTGGGATGCTCCGCCAGGATCTCTTCAACATCGCGTCCGTGGACAGGTGACCCTTCTTGCTCGGTGATCATGCTGACCAACCCGACGAAATAGAAGTTGTCGATTTCCTCCACATCGACGTCGGCCGCTGCCTGCCCCTGCGCCATCGCTGCCAAGCGCAGCAGGACCTCCCACTCGGGCACCGTGCCCTCCTGAAGGGGAAAGAGCGCCGGAGAATACTTGCCCGCGTTTCGCACCGCCCATGACCAAATCATTTCGTCGTAGTGCGGTTGCTCGAAGGGCGATTGGCCGGGCAGGATCACGTCCGCCTGTCGCGTGGTTTCGTTGAGCCAGTTGTCGACGCTGATCATGCAGTCGAGCTTCGGGAGCGCTTCGTCCAACCGGTCGCCTCCGGGGGCGCTGAGCACAGGATTGCCTGCAATGGTGATCAACGCTTTGATCTGGCCTTCACCAGGCTCCGCGATCTCCTCGGCGAGGCACGAGGCCGGAAACTGACCTAGCACCTCGGGGGCACCTCGCACGCGGCTATGGAATCGGCCCAGCTCGAAGCCATCTTCAAACTCAGGCGGTCGAAGGCTGAGCATTGACCGAGCGATCGGGTTTGAAAACATCGCGCCGCCGGCTTCGTCGAAATTGCCAGTCAGAATGTTGAGCACATCGATCAGCCACGACGCCAGCGTTCCGAACTCCTGCGTGCAGGTCCCGATGCGCCCATACACGACGGCTCGCTCACTGCTCGCCAGCTCGTGCGCCAGCCCGCGAATGCGCGCGGCCGGGATGCGACAGGTGCGCTCGACTGCCTCCGGTGTGAAGTCCACACACAACTCGCGCACCGTGTCGACGCCTTGGACTTCGTCGCTCAACCGTCCGAGCTCTACCAGGTCGTCCGCGAACAAGACCTGAACCATGGCCAATAGCAGCGCCGCGTCGGATCCAGGCTGAATCGGGATCCACTCGTCCGCGCGCTCGGCGGTGCCTGTGCGTCGTGGGTCGACGACGATGAAGCGGCCGCCCCGCTCTTGAAGCGTACGGAGCCTCTTCATCAGGTAAGGCGCTGCCAACAAGCTCCCCTGCGAGTCGAACGGGTTGGCGCCGAGCATCACCAGGAGATCCGCGCGGTCGACGTCGGGGACCGGAATGGTCCACGCGCTGCCGTACAGGAGTGCCGAAACCACGTTCCTAGGCCACTGGTCCACCGTTCCACCCGAATAGATCGCGGTGAGCCCCGTGAGCTGGATGAACGCACCGATGTATCTCGATAGCGAGAAATTGTGCGCTACGGGGTTGCCCACGTAGACAGCCAGCGCCTCCGGGTTGTCGAGGACAGGAGCGAGACGCTTCTCGACTTCTTCGAACGCTTCGCTCCACGAAACTTCTCGAAAGCTACCATCGTCGTTACGGATCAGCGGCTGGCGCAAACGGTCTGGATCTTCGTGCAGATGATGCAGAGCCGTCCCTTTCGGGCAGATGTGACCCTTGCTCCACACGTCGTCTTCGTTTGCACGAATTTTGGTGACGCGATCGCCCTCTACAAACACCTCGATGCCACACATCGCCTCGCAAAGTGGGCAGGTTCGTGTGTGCACGTCAGCTTCCCTTCGGCTGCCAGCGGCTTTCCGTCAGGGTCAGCCCCTCAATCGACTTCCGCGGCAACATTTCCTCGTAGGTCCGTTGGTAGCCCGTCTTGGCGATCCGCCAGACGCCGTCGTCGCCCTTCCGATACTCGTCCTCGTAGAACGCGGCACCCCGGATGATCATGTCGAAGCTCGTGTCGATCAGGTAGTCCTGGAGGCACCAACACCCGGTGGCATTGCGCTCGTCAATGAAGTCGATCTCCGGCTGGCTTACCACGTGGCTCGAGTGGAAGCTGTCCGCCCCCATGGCGCCTTGGAGGAATTTCAGAATCGCATCGCGCCCGTCGAACGAGAACTTACCGCTGCTGTAGGCCGCCGTGGCGTCTTCGGTGAAGCACTCGCCCAGCTCGTCCCACTGCTTCGTATCGATGCAGCGCTGGTACTTGTACTTGAGGCGCTTGATCGCCTCGAGGTCCGCCCAGTTGATGTCCTCCATGGCCCCAATCTAAAGCGGCTTGGGTCAGAACGCCATAGTCACCTCACGTAGCGATGTCTCGCCGCTACGTGGTAGCCCTTCCCTTTGCTCGAATCGTATGTCATCACACGTCTTCTACGAAGTGAGGGTGGTCGTGAAAACACGTACGAGAAAATGGTTGTCGCCGTGCCTAGCCCTTGTCTTGCTCGCGCCCCTGGCTGGCGGGTGCGGGAAGAGCAAGACGATGAAGGGGGCGGAAGTCGGGGGAGCCGGCAGGGGCTGCTACCAGTACACGACCAAAGACAAGACGTTCAAGCACATCAGCCAACAGGCCACTGTCGAGACCACATGGTACGACGAGTGGACGTCCCTTCATGGCAAGACGCTGCCGGAACCGCTCCCGCCGCCCGACATTTGGCAGCATCCGAAGCTCTCGAGTCGCTATGCCGCGACGATGCACGAGAACAGCTTCGCGACCGATGTAAGCATCGAGCCAGGTCCGATGCCCAACGAAGCCAAGGTGGAGTATTTTCACGTGCTCGAGAAGGGGACGAAGTTGTCGGGCATGTCGCCCTTCTACACGTTCCTCGATGATCACACCGTGGTGACGATTTCGTTCGGACGCGACTCCGCGATGCTGCTCATCGTCGACATCATGGGCGAAGCGCGTGTGCTCGACTACGTCGCTCTTCCCGGGCGCGGGAGCAAGGCGCTCGAGCTCGCCAAGAAGTCGGCGCGCATGGCGATGTTCCGAGACACCTCAGGCGGGGCCTACTCATATATGGACGTGAACGGCAACATCTTCGTTCCGGGCGCGGACAACACGGTCATTCGGATTCCCATCCGGGACCACAGGGTCGTTCGCGACGAGATGGTCCTCCTGGACCTCAACCGGGAAATCGCAAAGGGTAGTTGGACCGGCCATGCGATGGATCACCCGGAGAACCACCTGACCGCCCTCATGCCGGACGCCGAGGGTCGCGTTTGGTTCACTTCGAAATTTGGGGTCGTCGGGATCATCCATGGCCAGGAGGGCTCCGGCATTTGCCCGCCGGTCTACACCACATCGATCGCCCACTTCGCGTTGAGCAACAAGGTCCACCACTACTACGGGGACGAGGTGCCGGAGGGGGCCGAGGACTGGCTCGCGCGCGTCGCTGCAGACGAAAAGAATGGAACGCTCTTGGATAACATGGTTCAGCGTCGCAAGGAGTCCCTGGAGATCTTCGATATCGTCCATGACGAACCGTTCGAGCAGATCCAGAACTCGTTCTCCGTCGGCCCAGATGGAGTCTACATCGTCACCAACGTGGGGCTCTATAAGCTCTGGTTCAACGAGAAGACGCGGCACATCGAGCTAGACCCGGACTGGGCGCCGACCTACGAGAAGGATCACCTGTTCTATGACAACGACCGCAAGATCAAGCCAGGCCACCTCAACAACGGGAGTGGGACGACCCCTACGCTGATCGACGACCGCTTCGTGGCCATCGTCGACAATGCGCCCGGGCAGGTCAACCTGAACATCTTCCGTCAGAAGGACGGCACGCTCGTGAGCAAGTTGCCGCTCTTCGAGTCGGGCGCGGGCGCAGTCGAGAACTCCGTCGTAGCCTACGGAGATCACCTGATCGTGGGAAACACCTTCGGCTACGTCGATCCATTCATCGAGAACCCAACGGCTGGGGGGATCGCCCGCTTCGATTACGACGAAGCCAAGGACGAATACGTGCACCGAAAAGACTGGCCGGCCGTCGGGCACTTCGATGGCAAGACCGCAACGCCGAAGCTCTCGACAGCCAATGGTCTCTTCTACGTCTATCACCGGGACATGCTGGCAGAGGGCCACCATGACTGGCAGTTGACCGCCCTCGATTTCCACACCGGCTGGCGTGTCTTCAGCATCAAGGGCTATTTCGAGGGGGACGACTTCGACGACAACGTGAGCGGGCTCGTGAAGAAGAAGACGCTCGGCAAGGACGACTACGGCAAGAAGGTCTTCAACAACATCTGGGGCACCTTCTCGTTCGGACCGAAGAACAGCATCTTCATCGGCGCCTACCGTGGCTACGTGCGATTCTCATCAGCGCCTGGGTTGAAGGATGAAAAAGTGGAAGAGATGCCCGAGTAGCGAGGGGCCGTGAGCGTTCTCGACCGAAAGCTCTTTCGCGAGGTCGTTCGGCTTCGTGGTCAGGCGCTGACGATTGCTGTCGTCGTGGCGTCGGGAGTGGCTTGCTACATTTCGCTCCAAAGCGCTTGGCGTGCGCTCTACGATTCACGCGACCTCTACTACGAAACGAATCGCTTCGCCGACGTGTTCGTGCACCTCGAGCGGGCCCCAAAGTCTGCCGCCCGACAAGTCGCCGAGCTTCCCGGAGTGGCCCGTGCCTACCCTCGAATCGTGGAGCGGGTGCGCTTGCCAATGGAGGATCTCATCTCGCCGGCCCGGGGCGACCTGATCTCCATCCCATCCACAGGCAAAGCGCCACTCAACGGCCTGGTGCTACGCGCGGGACGCCACCTACGCCCGGGGCGCTACGACGAAGTGTTGATCAACGAGCCATTCGCCGATGCGCACGGGCTCGAGCCCGGCGACCACATTTCTGCGGTGATCAACGGGAAGCTTCGAGAGCTGCTGATCGTCGGGCACGCACTGTCCCCTGAATACGTGTTTGCCGTCGACACGGGCCTTCTGATGCCAGACGACGCACGCTTCACGCCCATGTGGATGCTCGAGGACGCCATCGCGGCCGCCTACCAGATGGAGGGGGCGTTCAACGACCTGGTCGTGAAACTCGAGCCGGGCGCCAACAAGGACGCGGTGCTGGGCGGGATCGATCGAGTGCTCGAGCCCTATGGGGGGCTCGGCGCGATCGGTCGAGAGCACCAACTCTCTCATGCGATCCTCACCAGCGAGATTCAGGGCATCGAGACGCTCGTCATCTTCCTTCCGGGAGTCTTCCTCGGCGTCGCCGCATTCCTGCTGAACGTCGTGTTCAGCAGATTGGTCACACTGCAACGTCCGCAAATCGCGGTGCTAAAGGCCATCGGATACCGGAACAAGGCCATCGCCCTCCACTACTTCAAGATGGTCGCGCTCATTGTCAGCGTGGGAGCGCTGATCGGCCTCGGGCTAGGCGTCTGGCTCGGCAAAGGGATGCTCGCAATGTACGCGGAATTCTTTCGGCTGCCGGAGATGCCTCAGCGGGTCGATCTGACCGTCAGCGCCAGCGCGATTCTGTTCAGCCTCCTTGCCGGCGCACTCGGGGCTTCGCTTGCCGTGCGCGCGGCCGTGCTCCTCCCTCCTGCGGATGCCATGCGTCCGCCGGCGCCAACCACGTACAAGACCGCCGCGGTCGAACGATGGGGGTGGACCAAGTGGTTCACTCAAACCGCTCTCATGGTGTTGCGAGAGATCTGGCGCCGCCCCGGACGGACCGCGCTTTCTTCGCTCGGAATCGCGCTCGCGTTGTCCATCGTGATCCTCGGCCGATTTGGGTACGACGCATTCGGCCCGATGATGCAGGTGCAGTTCGAGCGTCAGCAACGCGAAGACCTCTCGGTGAGCTTCCTAGACGCGATGCCGGAGCGAGGCCTCGGATATCTGGCGCACATTCCGGGGGTTGAAGAGGTCGAGGGGATTCGGATGTCAGCCGTTCGGATGCGGTCGGGGCATCGTTGGCGAGACACCGTTCTCATAGGCATCCCGAAGGATGCCCGCCTGCGCCAACTGTTCAGTCTCGACTTCAAGCACGTACCGATCCCCGAAGAGGGCGTCCTGCTAACAAGCGTCCTCGGCGAGATCCTGGGTGTCGAAGCGGGGGACACGATTGAAATCCAGCTCAAGGAGGGAGACCGTGGAAGCAGAGTGCTCACGGTGGCCGGGCTCATCGAGGAAGGTTTCGGCCTGCAAGGATACCTGTCAAAGACCAACCTGCATCGGCTGCTGCGCGAGTCCCCTAGGTTTTCGTCTGCCCTGCTCCGCATCGATTCGCTCATGGAAGGAGAGGTTCAGTCCCGGCTGAACGACATCCCAGCCGTGCAGGCGGTGTCGCGAAAGAGCGATGCCATTGCCAGCTTCGAGAAACAAACCGACGAAACGATGAACGTGATGACGCTCATCATGACTCTGTTCGCAACCGCTATCGCCATCTCGATTGTCTACAACAATGCTCGCGTGAGCGTATCCATGCGCGGCCGAGACTTGGCAACGCTGCGTGTGCTTGGATTTACCCGCGGCGAAATCTCGTCGATCCTGCTGGGCGAACAGGCCGTACAGATCGGGATCGCCATTCCCCTTGGCCTGCTTCTTGGAACGCTAGGCGCCAAGGCCCTCATCGCATCTTGGGCTGACCCCGAGCTCTTCCGAATGCCCTTCATCATCTCGAACCAGACGTACGCCTTCGCGATCGCCGTGGTTCTGGCGTCCGGCGTCGCCAGCGCCCTGCTGGTCCGCAGAAAGCTAGATCGACTCGACCTAGTCGCAGTCCTGAAGAGCAGGGAGTGACAAGGGGACACGCACCTCCCCTTACTAGCGCGCAGGTGGAGTTGAAGCGTGCTGTCCGAAGTGCTCGCGCAATGCTGCGTTGAGCTCCGCCGCCTTTTGAAAGGTAACACCGTGCCCCGCGTCATCGAACCGCAACACTCGGGCCTCCGGAAGGTGTTGGGCCAACCGGTCGGTTTGGGTCGGCCGAATCAGGATGTCCTTCCCTGGGCGCACGAGAAGTGTCGGCAATTGGATTCGCGAGAGGCGCGACTCGGTCGAATGTCTCAACACAGCGTAGAGCTGACCGAGGACCGTGCGAAGGGCGGGCGGATGCCCAAGTCGTACATCGAGATGCGAACGGATCGCGTTTGGCCCGATCGATTCGAGGAACTCATCCGGATAGAGCAGATACGGCAAGGAGCGCATTCGGTGCCGCTGACCGCCAAACAGCCCCTGAAGGAAGAGCCTGATTCCCCTGAGTGTCGGGAGTGACGCCACCGGCGCGCCACCATGCGTCGCGACTAGTGTCAGGGTTTGACAGCGGTCCGCCGAACGAAGCGCAAGCTCCTGAGCGATCATTCCGCCCATCGAAACGCCAACGACGTGGGCACGGTTCCATGAGAGATCATCCAAGATCCGAAGCGCATCGTCGGCCATCGCTGGGATCGTCCGGAGGAACGGCCCGCGATCGCTCTTTCCAACACCGAGGTGATCGTAGTGGCAGCAACGGTGGTCACTCTGGAGGTCGTCGACCTGGGGCCCCCAGACAGCGCCCGGCATCCCGAACCCCATGATGAAGAGGACCGACGGACCCTGCTCGCCGAACACCTCATACGACAGGCAAGGCGCTGTCTTGGTGAGATGCTGATTCACTGAGGCTGGTCGTAGTAGCGGGTGGTGGGGTACGCCAAGTCGATGTCGTCGTTCTCGGCGAACCGCTCGAGGATCTGCTCCCAGAGCTGTTGCTCGGTGCCGCGGCGGGTCTTGGGCTTCGTCATGTATCGCACCGTGAGCAGCACACCGCTGTCCCGCACGGTGGTGTACACGATGGGCGTAACTTTGCCGGAGTAGATGAGGTACCGAGATGCCGCTTGGCGCACCTGGCGTTCCACTTCCTCGGCTACGACGAAGCTATCGTCATCCACGATCTTCTCTAGAATCCCTTTGGCCTTCTTCCAGTTGCTTTCGAACGTGATCAGCACGGGAATCTCGTGCCAGATGTAGTCGAAGCCCTTGTTGAAGCTCGCGGTCACCGCCCGCAGCACCTTGCCATTCGGCACTTGCACGATCCGCCCCGTGCTCTGGTCGGCGTCGACCCAATTGCCGATCTCGAGCAGGCTGAACTGGAACAACCGAATGTCGATCACATCACCCGCGACTCCTTCTATTTCGATGCGATCACCTACTTCAAAAGGACGTCGGAGCATGATGAAAAGGAACCCAGCGATGTTTGCGATGGAGTCGTGCAAGGCCACCGCCAGGCCCGCGCCCAAGATGCCCGCGAAGGTCGCAAGCCGTTCGAGGCCCGCGAACCACATCACGCTCAAGAAGATCAGGATGAGGATGGCGATGCCGGAGGTGACTGCGCGGCTCCAGCTGTAGCGCTGCCTGATATCGGTGACGTTCCGCAGTAGGACCCGCATGACGATGGAGCGGACCAGCAGGAAGAACAGCACCACCACCAAGGACTTGAGGACCTTGACTTGGGTCTCGTGCATCATCCCGAGCCAGGTCACGCCATCCGTCATGAAGTCTTCCACGAAGCTAGACTACCGCCGCCCCTCGTTCGATGCGAGAGAAAGCCACGAACCCATCGTCGACAACTCACCGCTGACTGACGCCGCCGGGCACCTCGTTGACTCGCTCCCACCAGTTTCCGCGGAGCTCGCCCAGGAGCGCCGTCACATCGTCGGCCTCCGCCGAGGGCGGGACGACGATCCATTCATGCAAGTCCCAGGCGCTCCTGTAGCCGGAGCCAACGCTGACCTTCTCAACCATATTCGGATCACTCACCCGGGAAAAGAGGACGGAACCGCCAGCGAAACCGTCGCGAAGGGTGCGGACCTCGATCACGCGTCCCGCGTCGATAGCCGCCTCGAGATCCCGACGAGGCACACTAGCCGCGCTGAGTGGCAGACCGTGCCGGGCGACGAACGCGAGCCACGCTGCTTCGGCCCGTTCGGTCATGCCATCTTCTACCGTATCGATCACTGCCGTCCAAGCCTAGGAAACATCGAACGGCATGCCGACCCTCGTATAGAAGAGAGCGGCGGTTGCTCTAGGCTCCGCGCCCCTGCAATCCTCGGAAACCTCGAGAAACTATCGTTCCTAGCGTTCGAGTATCACAGGAAAGAGGGAGACCATAGGCATGAGCGTGGCACGGTTGTGGCGGCGCGCATGGACTGGAACGAGGATCTCGAAATCGTCGCGCGTGCTCTGACCTTTTCACCTTGATCCTAGCCGATGATGAGTTTACGAGCTGTAAACTTGTGTGTGCATCAGCCCTGAACGCCCCGGATTCGACCCTCATTAAGCCCACGCCCGAGCGGAGCGGCCACTGGCTGTGGGGCGGAGCCCTCGACTTCAACCGCAGTCGGGCCGACTTCGTGCTCGAGGGTCACGAGCGGTACGGCGACGTCTTCGTGAGCCGGATGCTGACCGGGAAATCCTTTTTCGTCCGCGACCCGGAGGTGGTCAACGCGATCAACGTCACCCATGCCCGAGACGTCCTGAAACCGAAGGTCGTGAAGCAGATGTGGAAGCCGTTCCTCGGGAACGGTTTGGTACCGAATGACGGCGAGTCGTGGAAGCGGCAGCACAAATTGATCATGCCCGGCTTTCACAAGCTTCGAATCGACACGTACGCACCGACGATGGCCGAATACACCCGAGACATGGTGCGCGACTGGAGCGAAGGTGAGCAGCGCAACTTTCGTCTGGACATGCTCGACCTGATGTTACGGGTCGTCGGAAAGACGATGTTTGGCAAGGACTTCGTCCGGGAATCAAAGACCGTCCACCGTGCGATGGTCCACATCGCCGAAGCTTTGTTCGACCATGCTCAGACACCGATCCCTGCGCCACGATGGTGGCCTTCGGAGCGCAACCGACGCATGGTGAACGCGCTCGATTCGATGGACAAGGTCGTTGCTGAGCTCATCGAAGAGCGTCGCCGCGAGGGGCGGGACTACGGCGATCTCTTCTCCCACATGGTCTTCGCCGCGGATGAAGAAGGCGGCATGTCGGACAAGCAGCTTCGCGATGAAGCGATGACGCTCATTTTTGCTGGCCACGAAACCACCGCCCACAACCTCACCTGGGCCTGGTACCTCTTGGCAACCAACCAGGACAAAGTCGCGAAGGCTCGAGAAGAGATCGATCGCACCATCGGGAACCGGCCTATCGAGATCGCGGATCTGCCCCAACTCCCGTATCTCGAGATGTGCATCAAGGAATCGCTTCGGCGTCTCCCGGCCGTCTGGATCTACGCGCGCGAGGCTCGCGAAGACGTCCGCTTGGGAGACCACTTCTTCCCCAAGGGCTCGATCCTCGCAATCAGCCCACTCGCGCTCGGGAGGAACCCAAAGTATTTCGACGACCCGATGGAGTTCCGCCCCGAGCGCTGGACCCGTGAGTTCGAGCGGCAGCTCCCCAAGGGCGCTTACGTGCCGTTTGCCGCGGGCCCACGCGTTTGCCTCGGCAAGCAGTTTGCGACCATGGAAATGAAAGTCGTCCTCGGCACCCTGATCCAGAACGTCGACATCAACGTCATCGACGGCTTCGTCCCGGACTTCGTCCCACAGATCACCCTGCATCCAGGCGAGCGAGGGATGCAAATGCAGGTGCGCTTTCGCGAGGGTGCTCCGGTCCGAATCGGCGATCATCGCAAAGCCATCGGCATGCCGAGCGGGCGCGCGGCGTAGCGGGGAAGGCTTGGCCTGTCCGACGCGAGAGAAAGGCTATGCTCCCTAGGTAGTCCTGCACGACCGGCGGGGAATCGGCTATCGTGCGGTGGGTCATGGGCACGACACAAAGAAACCACTTTCGAATCGTGTTGACCGGCGGGCCGGGCGGCGGGAAGACCACCGCTGCGGACTTGTTTCGCCGTGAGATCGGCGAGAAGGTGGTCGTCGTGCCCGAGACGGCGACGATGCTGTTTACTGGCGGCTTTCCACGCGTGGGCGAACGCGAAGCGCGCATGGCGACGCAACGCGCCATCTTCCACGCTCAGGTGGCATTGGAGGATGTGCAGGGCGCGCTCTACCCTGGCCGCGTGCTGCTCTGCGACCGCGGCACGATCGACGGCGCCGCCTTCTGGCCGGACGACGCGCCCGAGGGCTTCTTCGAGAGCCTCGACACGAGCCTCGAACGAGAGCTCCGACGCTACGACGCCGTGATCTTCTTCGAGTCGGCAGCCGTCGGAGACATCTCGATCGAGGGAGGCAACCCGGCGCGTACCGAGAGCAACGAGGAAGCCAGGCAGCTGGACATGCGCCTGCGGGAGCTCTGGTCAGAACACCCGAATTTCCACTTCGTCCCGCACTCGACGTCCTTCTTCGCGAAGCTCCAGGATGGCCTCAGGCAGCTCCAGAACATCGTGGACGACAACCGTTTACTGGAGTCGGACTCATAAAATGGCACGAATAACCCATCTATACTAAACCGGGCGGTGATGGGGATGTTCCGACTGTTCGGCCGGTTGCGCCCAACCCTCTGTGTAGGGCTGGTCGCGCTTCCGTTATTTGTCACCTCGGCGGCAGGCTGCGTCAGCCAGATGCAGACCGACATCACTGCCAACCAGAAGCGCCTCGACTCGCTCGAAGATGACCTCGAGGTCAAACGAAAAGAGCTCGAAGAGGCGCTCGCGGAGGCGAGCCGTGTGCTTCGCCGTAACAGCGCCGATCAAGGATTGCAGATCGAGCAGATTCAGGGGCGCCTGGCTTTGATGGAAGGCGAGATTGCCGAGCTTCGCAACGAGAGCAGCGGAGCCAGCCAAGCACAGGCGCTACGAAGCCTCGAGCTTCAGCGCCGGCTGAGCGAGGTCGCGCGGGCTGCCGGCATGGATGTGGCGCTGGACGCGGGCGACATTCCGCAAAAGAAGAGCGCACACTGGGAAGCGCTGACGAAAGCGTACCGGATCAACAAGCACTCCTACACCCGTGCCCTCGCGCGGGCCTATGTGGAGCGGTACCCGAAGGACGACCACGCGGACAACGCGCAGTACATGATTGGCTCGAGCTACCTGAAGCAAGACCAAGCCGCCGCGGCGCTCGGCGAGTTTCAAAAGGTACTCTCGACCTACCGCAAGGGCGATACCCTCGACAAGACCCTGTACGACATGGCGCAAGCGTTCCTGCAGGTGCGATCGTGCAACGACGCGGGCACTGCCCTCAAGGCGCTCCTGAAGAACCACAAGAGGTCGCCGCTCGTGCCCAAAGCCAAGAAGGATCTGCGCAAGGTGCGTGAGCTCGGCCCCGCGGACTGCGACGACCGCTAGCGCGCCCAGCGAACGGTCTCGGAGGCGCCCTTGATCACTTGGTTCTGATCCAGGCCGTCTTGCCCGGAGAGATAGACCCCAGGTGAGCCTCGGCGGTTCGACGAAAACGCGATCAAACGGCAGTCCGGTGAGAAGGCCGGATCCTTGTTGTCGCCCTGCCCTTGCGTGAGCCGCTGGTACTCCTGGGTCTCCACGTTGACTGTGAAGATATCGAAGTTCTGGTCACGTCCACTAAAGGCGATGAGCGGCTGCTTCGGGTCCTGGCACCAAACCGGCGTTTGGTTGTGGCTCCCGCGGAACGTCACACGCTGCACGTTCGTCCCGTTTCTTTTCATGGTGAAGACCTGCGGGCTGCCATGGCGGTTCGACACGAACGCAAGCTTCCCGCCCGGTCCGCACGTCGGGCTCAAGTCGATCCCACGACTACGAGTCAGGCGCCGCAAATCCTTCCCGCCGAGGTTCGAGCTGTAGATCTCGTAATTCCCGGACCGCGACGACGAGAAGTACATGCGCTCACCGCAGATGGCGGGCGCCATCGTGATGCCCTTGCCACCGAGGAGTCGCTTCCCGCCGAGACGGGTGTTCGTGATGAACGTCCCCTGGGTGCTCATGCGCGTATACCAAATCGCGCCCTTCCCGAAGGTCGGAAGCATCGACACGCCTCGGCCGCTCGACACCTTTCGAACGCCATAGCCGTCCATGGCCGCGACATAGACACTCTTGTGCCCAGGCCCGTGCTTGCGGGCAAACGCAATCTCGGTCCCGAACGGCCCATAGGTGCCGGTCACGATTCCGATCACTTCGTTGACGAAGGTGTGCATCCATTTACGGAGCTCGGTAGCGGGCCCGCGATAAGTGCGGCGAAGCGCGGGCACCGCCCCTCCGCTCGACTGATAGAAACGAAGCTCGACGCTCAGGGCGGCATCGTTTCCGAACAGCTGGCCCTTGATCACCCCGTTGGCGCCCAGGATCGCCCACGCGCCGAGATCGACGTCGAGCCCCTTACTCGCGTAGTCGTGCCGAATGGACTTCGGACCGATGACACGAAAACCGGGCATCAGGCGGAAGTCGTTCTGTAGGACGGCCCCGCCGTTCGCTGCGTGCAGCGTGGCTTCTCCAATCAGATCGGGCACGCCGATGCGAAACACCTCTTCGTCAGGGGCATCGATGTCGACGACGATCTTGTCTTCCGGCAGAGGAGGCGCGTCCTCCTGGCCGTTGGCTGGCAAACCCGAAAAGACCACCGTCCCGAGCGCGAGCCCCGCAACAAGTATCGTCCGAAGCCATCGATGTCCAAATGCAATCCACGTCATGTGCAACCTCAACGGGCGTGGCGCCCAAAGAAACGCAGAGAGATCGTTTTCCCGTAAATTCGATTCGCCACCGACTCCGGTGGCCCGGGTAGCTCCGACCCCTCTGCCTGAGTCATCCTCCGACGAACGGATTCGTCGAATGCTTCATTCCCGCTGGGGCGTGTCACTTCGTACTCACCCACACGCCCGTCTTCCGTGACCGAAAGCTCAATCACGCACGCGAGCTTCTGCAGCTCCTCGTCGGTGAGCGCCGTGGGCACCTGCCAGCCCCTGCGAAAGTAGGAGTAGAGCTTTCCGAGGTAGATCTGCAGCTCGTCCCCGGTGGCTTCGGTGCCTTCGACGATCCCGTCCGGGTCCCCTTCGAGCTCCGGCGCCTTCGTCAGATCAGAAATCGCGCCCGCCCGCTCACCGAGCTGGGAGAGCAAATCCTCGTCGCGCTCCGTGCGCTTCTTCTTCGGCTTCGCGAGACCCTTTTCCTTGTTCCCCGTGGGCACTGCGGCCATCGGCTCAGAGTCCGGCGCTTGGGGGACCGGCGCGGTTTCCTGCGCCTCGGGGATCTCCTTGCTCGGTAGTTTCCGAGGATCTCGTCGCTTCCCAAGACGCACGAACCGCGCCTCGATCACTTCGATGGGTGGAGGCGGCAACTCATCGATGCCCCCCCCGAAGATCGACTGCACGCCACCGAACACCAACGCGCTCAGCACAGCGAGCGCGGGAATCGTGACGAACGCCGCGAGCGTAAAGGCAACTCCCCCTGCGATTTCGATGGGCGTCGGCCGCTCGGTCTCTAGAAGAGAGAGTGCCCGCCAGTCGCCTACATCAGCCATCGGCTATCTAGGTTCTCGCGTCACCGGGTCGGTGACCAGGCCCATCTTTCCGATGCCGGCCTGGCGTACGAGCGCAAGAACCTGCGCGACCACGCCGTAGGGGACCTGCTCGTCCGCTTGGATGAACACCTCGTCGACGTCGCGAATCCGCTGGTCAGTCACGAGCCGTTCCCGCAGCACATCGAGCGATACCTCTTCCTCGAAGAGAAAGATCCGCTGGTCGCGCTGCACGGTGATCAACGGCTGGTCTTGATCGATGTCCATTCGCGGCGCGTCGGCTTTCGGAAGGTCGACATTGACGCCCGTCGTCAGCATGGGCGCGGTAATCATGAAGATGATTAACAGCACCAACATGACATCGACCAGCGGCGTGACGTTGATTTCACTGAGCGGGCTCCCACCGCCTCCGCTGCCGCTCGAGAACCCCATCGACTACTCCACCAACAGGTGGCGGCGAATGATATTCAGATAGTCGCTCGCAAACGCAGCGGTCTCGCTATCGACCACGCGAATGCGCCGGACGAAGTAGTTGTAGGCCATCACGGCTGGGATCGCGGCTGCGAGTCCGAGCGCCGTCGCAATGAGCGCTTCCGCGATGCCGGGCGCAACGACGTCGAGCCCGGCACTCTTCTGGCCGTGGATCGCGATGAACGAGTTCATGATGCCCCAGACCGTGCCGAAAAGGCCGATGAAGGGCGCGGTCGAAGCGGTCGTCGCGAGGAACGACACCTTGTTCTCGAGGCGGGTCAGCTCCGCGCTTTGCGCCCTACGAAGCGCGCGCTCCACATTCTCGACGTCGTCTTTCGTCGGACGCCCCTGACGCGCAATTCGTGCGAGCTCACGATACCCCGCGCGAAACACCGTTGCGATCGGCGATCGGTCGTAGCTCGCCGACTGGCCGTGAATGTCGTTCATTGCCTGGGCATTCCAATTGCGAGCCCTTTCCTCGGCCCAGAACAGCTGAAGGAACGCCCGACTCTGGTCGGTGACCTGCTTCAAGCGGATCCACTTCGCTCCGATGATGTACAGGCACATCACCATCATGAAGACGAGGACCAATAGAACGAACTGGACGACCGGCGAAGCGTCGACCACCAGTTGCCAGGGATTCAGTTGTTGCGGTGCGCTCGTCTGAAGGAAGACCGAAAGCATCAATGGCTATCCCCTACGAGCACACCCACCAACGCCTTAGTTTTCGGAGCCGCTCACGTTGCGGTCACGGGCCCAGCCGGCTTCGTTGGTACCGGTGGCCATCTCCTCGCCCACGGAGGTGGTCGAGATGCTGCTCCCGTCCAATCCAAGGGAGGTGAGGTAGCTGCGAACGGCCTGAGCACGACGCTCGCCGAGCGCGATGTTGTACTCCTCGGTACCGCGCGGATCGGCCGCACCACTAAGAAGGAGTGACACGCCGGAGCCCTGCCCGCGGTAACACTCCACCGCTTCCTGCAGCGCGGCACGCGAGCTGCTGTCGAGGTCCGCCGAATCGAACTCGAAGTACACGGTCTCGACGACACACGGCTGCTCCGCCGGCTCGACGTCAAACTCGGGTTCCGGCTCGGCGATCTCGGATCCAGTCGTCTCTTCGGCTTCTGGCTCCTCCGCGTCCTTTTTGCAGCCCATCAACATGGTCGCAAAAAGGGTGAGGCACACCAGGACGGTGAGAGATGAGTTGAGATGTCCCTTCATGGAGTTCCTTTTTCTTTCCCCCTCTGAACTCAGAGAGCACGAGCGCCAGCATAGTCCCACGGTATTTGGGCGCAATTTTTCTCGTATCTCCGCAGGGTTAAGAAGATCACGTTTTCGTCGTCTAAATATGCGAAGTCATTTACCCGGGTCAAAGATGTCGCTAATTGTAAAATCTGCGAATCCGGTGATCCGAATGACCCCGAAAGCAATTCCCCTACTCGCGCTTGTGACAGCCTTGTGCGCCGCTTGCAACGGGAGATCGTCCCGAAGTGAGCAAACCGCGGCTGCACCGGTCGCCACCCACGAGCCGTCAAGCGGCTTCGAGCACGATTTTCCCGATCCCCAGACCTACGCCCACCGGCTCGACGACCCGGCGCGCGACGAATGGCAGAGGCCACAGGAGGTCGTTGGGCTCCTCCGATGTGAGCAGAGGATGACGGCCGTCGACCTCGGAGCCGGGACCGGGTACTTCATCGGCTACTTGTCGGAGGCCGTCGGGGGTGAGGGCCGCGTGCTCGCCCTCGATACCGAGCAATCGATGGTCGATACGATGGTCGTGCGGATTGAGCGGGATGAGCTCCCAAACGTGCGACCCACAGTGGTCTCCCCGGACGACCCGGCCCTCGTGCCGCGCTCGGTCGACCGGGTCCTGGTCGTCAACACCTGGCACCACATCTCCGAGCGAGTGCCCTACGCGGAGAAGCTTCTCGCGGGCCTGCGCCCCGGGGGTTTGCTGCTGATCGTCGACTTCACCATGGAGAGTCCGGTGGGGCCTCCTCCACACAAGCGGCTCACACACGATACGGTATTGCGCGAGCTGGAGGCCGCCGGCTTTGTAGCCAAGGTCGTCGAGGAGTCGCTTCCGTTTCAATATGCGGTCGTCGGCCGTGTGCCCTGAGCTAGGCGAGCGCTTCGATTCGAGCAGCGACGTGCTTGTGCCAGGGGGTACCAGCGAGCCAGTCGCGATCTTCGCTGGCGGTTAACTCGTTGGGTGCGACGCCGGTTTGAATGCGGTCCCCTCCGTTCGAGGGGTGATCGAGGCCGAGCCCGTTCGGAAGTGACACGTGACCGGGCTGCATCGTTCCCGACACTTCGATCGACACGTCGACCGACGCGCGCTTGGTGGTCAGTCGAACACGATCGCCATCAGCCACGCCGAGCTGCTCGGCGTCTTGGGGATTGATACGGAGCGAGCCTTCCGGATCCTTCTTTCGCCACTCCGGGTCCCGCAGAATCGTGTTGGCCGTGAACGAGCGCCGTTCGCCCGCCGATAGAACGAAGGGAAAGGCGCTATCCCCGTTGTCGGGGATGGCTTCACGTAGGCTCGACAGCTCTTCGAGGAGCTCAGGGATCGAAGCGTGAATCTTGCCGTCGGGGGTTTTGAGCCGGGCCCAGCTCTCATCTTGCCCATCGACCGCAAACACCACGCCTGAGGGGCTTGCGAGAATCGCATCGAAGAGCTTCTCGGGGGGCTCGAACCCGCCACCCTCGAAACCGGCACGGCGCAGCGAACCCGGGTATTCGGCGGCGAACTGGTGCACCAACCCCCAGACCACGGCCGCGGACTGGAGACCGGGCGGGAGATGCGGACCGAGGGTTCTGTAGAGGATGACCGGCGCCAAGGGCGCGAGCTTCGGGTTGCTGAGGACGGTACCGAAGAAGGCTGGAATGAACGCAGCGCGGCCCTGCGCAGCCGCCGCATGCAATGGCGCGAGATCTTCGTCGGTGTACGCGCCAAGCGCCTCACAGAGCCGGGAGTGAATCTCCGGCTCGGGCAACACGCCCTGTGGAGACTCGAACACCGGCCGCCGAACATGAAAATAGTTCGCCGGAAACTCGAAGTTGAAAAAGGTCGCCTCGGCCTTCTCGTATTGAGTGGGCGTGGGCAGGATGTAATCGGCGAGCCGCGCGGTTTCAGTCATCGCGATGTCGATGACCACGAGCGTGTCGAGGGAGCTCAGCGCCTCGCGCATGCGCGCACTGTCTGCCAGAGAGTGCGCGGGGTTGGCGCTTTCGACCAGCATCGCTCGATAGCGCTTGGGGTGGTCCGTGAGGATCTCGTCGGCGATCGAGTTGCACGGGGTCAGCCCGGAGATGATGCGCTCGCCCGCCACCGGAGTGCGCTTCGAGTCGGCCCCCGCGGCCAACTTGTCGAGCTTGCCAGCGATGCTGACGATCGGAGCCGGGACGTATTGGGCGCCGCACTTGCTGAAGTTGCCCGTAAGCACCCAGAGCAGCTTGTTGAGGTAGCTGTTGAGGGTCGAGTGGCGGTTCATCTGAATACCGAGATCCTCGAAGACCGCCACACTGTCCGCGTTGCCGATGCGGCGGGCGGTCTCGCGAACCAATTCCGCGGGCACGCCAGCAATCTCGCTGTACTCCGCGACTGGGATCTGCCGGAGGGCCGCGACCGCGTCCTCTGCGCCCTCGACGTGTGCCTCGATCCACGCGTGGTCGATCCGATCTTCTTGTACGAGGACCCCACCGAGCGCGGCAAGGAGCCACGCGTCGGTTCCCGGCTTCACTTGGAGATGGATGTCCGCGAGCTCGGCGGTCTCGGTTCGTCGCGGGTCGATGACGATCAAGGATCGCTTCGAGTCCTTCGCCATCTCCTTGAGCGTCACCCGGGCCCGGGGGATCCCGTGGGACTGCCATGGGTTCTTGCCGATGAAGAGCCCGACCTCGCAATGCTCGAAGTCGGCGCGCGTGACCGTGCCCATCATGCGTCCGGCAACCCAGAACTCCCCCGTCTTCTCCTGGGCCAACGCGTTCGAACGGTACCGGGAGCCGAGCACTTGGCGGGTCGCCACCGAATAGGCTGCCGGGAGATGGTTCCCCTGGCCGCCGCCACCAAAGTAGAAGATCGCATCGCCGCCATGCTCGTCACGCACCGCCGCCAGCCGCTCAGCAACCTCGCGAATCGCCGTGTCCCAATCGATCTCTTCGAAGCTCCCATCTGCCTTGCGCCGGAGCGGCGAGGTGACCCGGTCAGGCCCGTTCTGGTAGTAGTCCAGTCGGTGCGGCTTCTCGCAGGCGTAGCCCTTGGATGCAGGATGGGCCTTGTCGCCACGAATTCGGGTGAAGTGCCGGTTGCCCTCCCCGCCCACCTGAACTTCGAGGCCGCAGTTGCACTCGCAAAGAATGCACGCTGTTTTCTTCCAGGACCCGGACATGGACAGACCTCGCTCTTCAGCCGCGGACGACGGCCAAACGATCCTAGTCCTGCTCGCTCCTTGGCGTAACCCCGCTCGTCCCTGCGATTCGCCAGCCGGTGCTGCGCGCGCTCAGGCCTTGAGCGGCACGTTGAATTCGTCGCAGTATTCGGCGAAGCGCTCGCGAATCTCCCCGAGGTCGAGGTCGAAGTCTTCACGGACGTACTTGTGGACACCGCGGCTTCCGCGTGGATTCGCCTCCAGGAAGGCCGACATGCGCTCGCGGGTGGTCTCGGTGAATTCGAGGCCGAAGTGCTCGTAAGCGCGCCGGAGCTGGTCGACGGAATCGGTGATCGTGTCTTCGAAGTACGCGTCGAAAAACTGGCCGGGCTTGTCCCTATGTCGCCTTCGCGCCTCGACCGCGCGTTGCAAGGACAGCGACCAGACGTTCATCGAGTCACGCCCACACCGAGCCGGGTCGACCGAGTCCGAATTCATGCTGCGCAGCGCGTAGTACAAGCTCCCGAGGGACGGCATCACGTTGGCCGGGTCCCGGTGGGTATGAATGATCAGCGCGTCGGGATAGGTCTCAAGGACCTCGTCGATCGCTGACAGATGCGCCGGGCTCTTCAGAACCCAGCGGTCTTTCATGTGCTTGCTCTGAAGGTGCTGCAGGAACTTCTTGTGGAACGCGTACGAGGGCAGCTGGTCCTGCTGGTCGAACCAGGCCTGATAGATCGGCACGTGGTTGGTGATGTGAAACTGAACCGTCAGGAACTCATGCGCATTGATCGGTACGCACTCCTGGGGCAGAAGCGCGCCAAACTCGTGAATGGTCGGAAGCCATGGGATGACCTTGTCCATCTGCCCGAGCAGCTTCTCCGCTTCTTTGATCCGCGGGTCGGTGTCGTAGGTCGCCGTCTCGGGCGGCGGCACGGGGTACTCTGTCTCCCAGCCCAGTGGCGGACGGTGTGCCAAGTCCTGTGACAGCAGGTTGAACAGGATCGTCGTCCCTGTGCGTGGCAGGCCAACGATGAAGATCGGACGCTCGATGCGCTCGTCCTCGAGCTCCGGATGCTGATTGCGGTACTCGGTAAGGCGAAGACGATTGATCAGATAACGAAGCATCGTCTCGCGGAAGCTCAGCCGGCCGAGAGTACTGAGGTCCCCCTCCCGCTCGACCGACTCGAGGACGACAGCGAACCCTTCGCGGAAGCCGTCCCCACCGAAATCATCGGACCCGGCCCGTCGAATCGCTGCTTCGAGCAGATCTTGCTCCTTCAGGGAGGGCACGTTCCAGCCAAGGCGGCGGAACCCCGCACCCACGCCGTTGAGGGCCTTAATTCCGAAAGGACGGTATGGCGGCGGGAGCGACATGGGCCAGTGCGAAGGTTCGAGCTTGACTTGCTAGCGCGCGGGCGTGGTAGCACGCAGCCATGGACAAGCAAAAGAGGCGTAGGGTTCGATGGGGGGTGCCGCTTGCGCTGGCGATCCTTGCTGTCTGGTTCGTGAGCCAGCGGGGTGGCGAAGAACAGGCGGAGGTGGCGCTGCCGCCGCCGGTCCTGGCCGACGGGCCGCCCACGATTCGTCAAAGCAAGACCGATTCCAACCTCAGCCCGCAGTACTTCGACAGCCTCTGGCCAGCCGGTCATCGCGACAGCTCGAACACCGACTTTGTTCCGATCGAGCTCGGAACGTCGTTCACGCTGAAGAAGCACTTCCTGCACGGGCAACCGATCTTCTGGCCGCCCACCATCGGGCTCGACGGCACCTCGTATGTGGTGACGGGCTCGCCCCCAGGAAATAGCCACCTTTATGCCATCTCGCCCGAGGGTGAGGTGCTTTGGTCTGCCAAGCCGCAGGAGTCACTCGACGACCTCGACTCGTTCGCAATCATGAACGCGCCGACGATCGATGCCGAAGGCGATTTGTACGTCGGGGACCGTGACCAACTCTGGGCGTTCAAGCCCAACGGTGACGTGAAGTGGGTGGTCGATCTGAAGCAGTACGATGTCGATTGGGGCTTCATGACGGTGGTGCTCAGCCGCCACCGCTACGTCGGGGGTGCGACGACCAATGGCAAGGTGTTGTTCTTCCAGGCGCACAACGGCGAGCTCGCGATGCCGCCGCTCGACCTGCCGGGCGGCGCCGGCCCCGCACCGCAAGACGAGCCGCCTGAGTCGTTGTGGAAGGATCTGATGGACCCCGAGCTGATCCCCTTCATCTTCAACTTGATCCAGGGATGGGAGATCGAAGTCGCGAACACGCCGGCGATTCATCCGGAAACCGGGCGACTCTACGTCCCGGCCGCAGGCGCCACCCCGGGCACCGGGGTGCTTTACGGGATCGACATCACCGACGACGCGCTCAGCATCGCATTCCAAGCACCGATGGGGGGCGGCAGCGGCACCAGCCCCGCGATCTCACACGACGGAAGCTCGGTATACGCGGTCGACGAATTCGGGCGGATGATCTCGATCGACGCACACACCGGAAGGCGGCTTTGGCAAAGCAAGGAAGGCGGGGGGGGCTCGGCGTCGCCAAGCGTCGGCCCGGACGAAACGATCTACACGCCCTTCCAGGATCGGATCACGGCCTACACGAAAGAGGGCCAGGTCCGCTGGGAGAAGTCGTATAGCGAGCTCTGTAAGGAGCGGCTGCCGGAACCGGGGGGCGTTTGGAGCTACGTGCTCTCCGAGCCGGTGGCCTTCGTCAACAGCCTCCTCACGGTTGGGCTACGGCACGGGTGGATGGCCGTCGTGTGCGGCTACCACCTGCCAAAGTTCCTCTCGAAGAGCGACCGCACGCGAGTTCCGATTCCGCAGGAGTCGCTGTTCGTCACGTTCGATTTGGCAACCGGCGAGTTGATCGATGAGCCGCTCGTGCTGCCCGAGACGAGCGAGGGCTTCGTCACGCCGCTGCCAAACGGTAACGTGATCATCACGACATCCGGCGCGATTACCTCGATCTTCTACTACATGGTGAATCGTATCCTACCGGAGCGCCTCAAGGTCGCCGGCCCGCCAAAGGCCGGACTTCTGCTATTAGAGCCTCGATGACCGAGGTCCCGCCACACGTGCTGTTCTACGATGGCGTGTGCGCGATGTGCAACGGCATCGTCAAGTTCATGCTTCGCGTGGACAAAGACCACGTGTTTCACTTTGCGCCGTTGCAGGGCGAGACCGCCGCGATCGCCCGGAAGCTCCATCCCGACTTCCCGACCGAGCTCGAGACCGTGGTCTACGTCAGACGCGGCGAGGTGTTTCTGCGATCGCGGGCGGTGGCTCGCGCGATGCAACAGATGCCATATCCAGCGAAGGCGCTGTCGTGGATTGGATTCCTGCCAGCGTGGTTCACCGACTTCTTCTACGGGATCGTGGCCCGCACGCGGTACCGCGTCTTCGGCAAGTACGACCATTGCCCGCTCCCGCCGGCAGCGGTCCGAGCGCGTTTTCTCCCGTAGCCGCCATGCGTAACTCGATCGACTACTCGGTCGGCGCCGTCCAGGCAGTCGCTGCCAGGTCGCCTTCCTCGAGGCCCATCCAAATCCGCAGTTGCTTCATCATGAACTCGGCGCCGTCGCGAGAGGAGAGGTCGACCCGATAGGTGTTGATGTAGCGAACACTCTCCTGGAGCCAAAGGTCCCAGCCTTCTTTCGAGACCTTTTCGAAGACCAGTTGGCCCATCTCGTTTGGGAAGGGGGGTTTGGTTAGGCCAGGGAGCTCTCGGTCGAGCTTGATGCAATGGACCAGACGGTTCGGATCAGCTTCAGGCATGGCTGGCGCATAACCTAGCACCGGGGCGGCCAGTGGCTAGCCCAGAATACGAAAGAAAGAACGCAGCATCTGGTAGGTGAGACCCCAGACTACGCGGCCGTCGACGTCGTACGCGGGGAAGTCGATCTGCGTGCCGTTCCATTCATAGGGACGCACTGTGTCGACCTCGCCGCGATAGAGCGGCAGGAGCGGCGTCCACAAGGCCTCAGCCACCTCGGTCTCGTCGACTTGAATCGGTGATTCGCGATGGACCTCGAAAACGAACGGGCGGATGACCGTCTCCTGCGCCTTGCCGCGCGCGATCGCCTGAAGGTCGTCGAGCTGCCCGATATGCTCGGCCTCACGCAACAGATCGAGGCCGACCTCTTCGTGGGTCTCTCGCATCGCAGTCTGCAAAAGCGTCGCGTCCCCCGCGTCCTGCCGCCCCCCGGGAAACGCCATATGCCCCGACCACGGATCCCGAGGATGCTCCGCGCGTCGAATGAAGAAAACGTCCGGCCCCGAAAGCCCTTCGCGCAGCAACATCGCCACCGCAGCCCACTTCTCGTGCTCCGAAAGCTCCCGAGCCGCCCGCCCCCCAAGCACACTCCGAACATCCGGCAGTCCGAGAATCGTCATCGGTCCTAGTCGACGATCTCGTAGTGGAAGTCTTCGATGACTGGGTTGGCCAAGAGCCTTTCGCACATGGATTGGATGTGGGATTCGGCGGAGGCTTTGTCGTTGCCGTCGAGCTCTAGCTCGATGAGCTTTCCGACTCGGGCGGACTTCACTTCTTCAAAACCCAGGGAGCTGAGCGAGCGGCGGACTGCGTCGCCCTGGGGGTCCAAGACTTCGCGCTTCAGTGTGACGAAGATGTTCGCTTTCATGATGCCTCCAACCCTAGGTTCTTTGCGATGCGCGGCAACGGGTCCGTCGTGTCTGGCGCAAACGCGGTGCCGCGGATTTGGTCGCACGCTTGAATGTACCGGCGGGATGCCTCGACGCGCACGTCATCGGGAATCGATGGCGCGGGGCCGTCGCCTTTGTAGCCGTTGCTCGCAAGCCAACGTCGGACGTACTCCTTGTCGAAGCTCTCTGGATCGTCGCCCGCCTCGAATCGCTCCTGGTAGCTGTTCGAGTACCAGAAACGGGACGAATCGGGGGTATGGATTTCATCGATGACGACAATCTTTCCGTCCGGTGTCTTGCCAAACTCGTACTTCGTGTCGACCAGGATCAAGCCACGCTCCGCGCAAACCTTCTGCCCGCGTGCAAACAGCGCCATCGCGTACCCGGCAGCCTCGTCGAAGTCCGCCGCGCTCATCCGGCCCATCGCCAGGATCTCCTCACGCGAGACCGACACATCGTGGTCGCCTTTCTCGGCTTTCGTGCTGGGTGTCAGGATTGGGTCGGGGAGCCTCTGATGCTTCTGCAACCCGTCCGGAAGCTCGTGTCCGCAGAACAGACGCGTTCCGTTGTCGTAGTGCGTCCAGATGCTCGTGGAGGTGACACCGGTGATGTACGCGCGAACGATCATTTCGACTGGAAGCGGCTGGCACTCGATGCCCACCATGACGCTCGGGTCAGGCACGTCGATGACGTGATTGGGCACGATGTCCTTGGTCTCCTCGAACCACCATGCCGCAAGGCCGTTGAGCACCTGTCCTTTGTAAGGAAGCGTCCCGAGTACCCGATCGAAGGCGCTGATACGGTCGGTCACCACGATGTAACGCTTGCCGTCCGTCGTGTAGCAGTCGCGAACCTTGCCCTCGTACTTGTGACCGAGGGATTCGAAGTGGGTTCCGTCGAGGGTCTTCGAGAGCCCTTCTTGCAGCGCATCCGGCGAGACCGTCATCTCAAGCTCCGTCCAGGACGCGATCGATGATGGTGTCTACGTGCGCCAGGGCGCGGTTCAGATCGAACTCGCGGTCGACGTCATCCGCGGAAAGGTGCTTGCGAATCTCCGCATCGTCTTGAAGAAGCGCGCGGAACTCGCCCTGCCCTTCGAACGCCTTCATGGCATTCCGCTGAACGAGCACGTACGCGTCCTGCCGGCCGAGACCTTGCCCGACGAGCGCGAGCAAGATGCCCTCGCTCGCCCAGAGCCCGCCGGTCTGATCGAGGTTCTGCCGCAACCGCTCAGGGTACACGACCAAATCGGCGATGACCCCGCGCACGCGGTCCAGCATGAAGGCAAGCGTCGCGGTTGCATCCGGCAGCATCATGCGCTCCGCCGATGAATGACTGATGTCCCGCTCGTGCCAGAGCGCCACGTTTTCGAGACTCGGAACGACGGCTGCCCGCACGACGCGTCCGAGACCGCAAAGGTTCTCCGTGAGCACCGGGTTCCGCTTGTGCGGCATGGCGCTCGAGCCCTTTTGCCCCTTCTTGAAGTGCTCTTCCGCTTCGCCGACCTCGGTGCGCTGCCAATGACGAACGTTCGTCGAGAAGCGCTCGATCGCAGCGGCAATGATGCCAAGGGCCGCCACGTAGGCGGCGTGCCGGTCACGTGCGACGACCTGCGTCGACGCCGTCTCGGGTCGCAGCCCGAGCGAACCCAGCGCTTCCGCCTCGATGGCCGGCGTGAGGTGCGCGTAGGTTCCGACCGCGCCGGCGATCTTGCCAACGGCGATTTCTTCACGTGCCACCACGAGACGCTTCCGCCCACGGGCAAGCTCGGCGTAGTGACCCGCCAGGATCAGCCCGAATGTGACCGGTTCGGCGTGAATGCCATGGGAGCGGCCAATGCCCAGGCGTGCGGCGATGCTCCTCGATGCGTCCGCGCAGCGCTTCGAGCACCGCGTCCAATCGGACCAGAAGCCCATCGGTCGCTTCGACCAACAGCAGCGCCAAAGACGAGTCGAGAACATCGGAGGAAGTCATGCCACGGTGCAACCAACGGGCGGGCTCGCCCGCAATCCCTTCGACGTGCGTCAGAAACGCGATCACGTCGTGGCGCGTCACTTTCTCGATCTCGTCGATCGCGTCGGCATCGAGCTGGGCTCGAAACGAGCTCACCTTGTCGGCCGTCCCCTCGGGAACGAGGCCCGCACCTTCCATGGCGCGGCAGGCGGCGATTTCGACGTCGAACCAGACCTCGTACTTGCGTTTTTGAGACCAGAGAGCTTGGAATTCGGCTGGGCTGTAGCGTGGAATCATTGTGGCGCGGCGAAACTAGCAGACCAGCGGCCCCTATGCGACCCTACGTCCCTGCTAGCCGGCACGCGATGTCCGCCAGGTGCGGCACCGCGGCCCCAAACATCGCCGCCTCCGTGGAGCTGGCGTTACCGTCTAGGCTGCGCTTGTACACACCTTGCGCTATCGCGGCGAGGCGAAAGAGCGAGAAGGCTTTGTAGTAGTGCAGATCGGGCACACCGTCGCGGCCAACCAGCCGGCAGTATCGCGCGACGAACACGTCTTCGTCCGGGATGCACGTCGCTACAAAGTCCACCCCAGCCAAGCCCCCGATCTTCGGAAGTGTGACGTCGTACAGCATGCAGGTGTACGCCAAGTCCGAAAGCGGATGACCGAGCGTCGAGAGCTCCCAGTCGATCATTGCGAGGGCTCGGGGCTCCGTCGGGTGAAAGATCAAATTGTCCAATCGGTAGTCGCCGTGCACCAGCGCGGTCGCCTCATCATCGGGAATATTGGCGGGCAACCAGTCGATCAGTGTTTGCATTGGCAAGACGTCTGAGGTCTGTGAGGCGATATACTGCTTGGTCCATCGCTTCACTTGCCGTGCCACGTAGGCATCGGGCCGGCCGTAGTCGGATAGGCCCACCGATTCGAGGTCCACGGAATGAATAGCGGCCAATACGCGTGCGAGCTCGTCGTAGATCGCGCGACGCTCGCCGGGCTCGACTCCCGGAAGCCGCACGTCCCAGAAGATGCGCCCCTGAACGTACTCCATCACGAAAAACGGAGTCCCGATGATGGATTCGTCCTCACAGAGCGCGTACATGTTTGCCGTCGGCACGTCGGTCCCAGCAAGCGCACGCATGACCCGGTATTCACGGTCGACCGCGTGCGCCGACTGCAGGAGCTTGCCAGGCGGCTTCTTCCGCAAGGCATACTGGCGCTCGCGATCTGCAAGCCAGTAGGTCGGATTCGATTGCCCGCCCTTGAACTGGCAAACCTGCAGCGAGCCCGAGTACGCATCGACGTGTTCGAGCAGCCAAGCGTCGAGCCGTGCCTCATCGAAGCGATGCACCTCACGAACGGGTCCAGCATTCTTCGGGGGCACTGGCAGCATTCGTCCTCTCTTCCGGCAGGCCGGGAGCTTATCACGATCCCAAGCTGCTTCTCGATCACCGAGCCCGATCGGGCACCGGGCTGATTTCGGCATTGAGCTAGGGTCCCAAGGGAGCTAGGTTGCACGGCGTGAGGTGGACGCAATACCCGCGAATGAGCTTCCGCGGTTTTCTGATCGCCAGTGTGCTGTTGTGCACCGCACAGGTGACCTTCGGGCAGAAGCCCGACAAGGGCGACGATGATTCCGGGTATCGCCCTGCGCCCAGCGCCAACGTCAACGGTGACGTGCAGGCCCTTCCAATCGATGCACCGCCCGGAAGCCAGGTCGTCGTAGTGGCGATCGACCGCACCGTCGAGCTCGGTCTTGCCGCGTACGTGCGCCGCGCAATCGACTCCAACCCCGACGCGGCCGCAATCGTACTCGAAGTCAACACGCTCGGCGGGCGCGTCGATGCCGCGATCCAGATTCGCGACGCCTTGCTGGAAGCCAAGCCTCGCACCATCGCGTTCATCCACCCGCGCGCGATCAGCGCTGGGGCTTTGATCAGCCTGGCCTGTGACAACGTGATCATGACGGAAGGCGCGACGATCGGCGCGGCGACCCCGATTCAGGCCGCCCCAGGCGGCCAAGCCGAAGCGGTGGGCGAAAAAATGGTCTCCTACATGCGCGCCGAGATGCGTGCGACCGCGGAAGCCAATGGCAGGCGTGGCGACATCGCCGAGGCTATGGTCGACGCCGAGGTGGTCATCGATGGCATCGTTGCAGCAGGCAAACTGCTGACGCTCGACACGGACCAGGCCATCAAGATGGGCATGGCCGACGCAAAGGCCGCCGACCTCGACGAGCTGTTCAGCCTCCTCACACTCGAGAACCCCGAAATCACCGATGTCGAGCTCAACTGGGGCGAGGAGATCGCCCGGTGGCTCACCGAACCCACGGTGAGCGGGCTCTTGCTCTCGGTCGGCATGCTCGGCCTGATGGTCGCGTTCTACAGCCGAACCGTCGGCCCGTTCACGCTGGTCGGGTTCATCGCACTCGTGTTGTTCTTTGGCGGCCATGCGGTCGTTCATCTCGTCGGTTGGGAAGAAGCCTTGTTGTTCCTGACAGGCCTCGTTCTCGTCGTCGTCGAGATCTTCTTCGTCCCGGGCCTTGGCGTGCCAGGCGTGCTCGGCTTGATCTGCGTGATCGCCGCGCTGGTGCTCGCCTTGATCGGCATTCCGATCGACGTCTCGTTCGAGACTGGCGTGCTCGCAGAAGCAATGACCCGTGTCTTGCTCTCTCTGCTGGGAGCGTTCGTCTTGGCCCTCGTGTTCATGCGCCTGCTGTCGAAAACCGCGATGGGCAGGAGCTTCGTCCTGGAGGATGCCGAGACGGGTTTCCTCTCGGCACCGAGCGCGTCCGACCTCGTCGGACAAGTCGGTGAAGCCCAAACGGACCTACGGCCAGCCGGAAAGATCGTCATCAACGGACAGCGCTACGAAGCCACCAGCGAGCGTGAGTTCATCGCCCACGGGTCTCGCGTCCGGGTGATCGGCAAGGACGGCCCCGCTCTCGTCGTCCGCCCCGAGGAGGCCGTGTGACCACAGCCGTCATCGTCGTCGTTTTGGTAGTCGGGTTGCTCTTGCTCTTCGCCGAAGTGGCGATTGTACCTGGCTTCGGTGTTGCAGGGGCCCTCGGCCTGCTGGCGCTCGCAGCGGGAGCGATCGCCGCCTGGACGGAGCTGGGGCCACTTTGGGGTGGGGTCACGGGCGGCGCTTCGCTCGTCGCTGCTGGCGTCATGCTCTTCTGGCTGCCGAGAAGTCGATTCGGTCGGAAGGTGGTCCTCGAGCACAGCCAAGCGGACGCCGTCTCGCAGGAGGATCGGAGCGGATTGGTCGGACGCCGGGGGCTCACCGTCACTCCGCTTCGGCCAATCGGTCGCGTCCGTTTTGGATCCGAAGAAGTCGATGTCATGACCGAAGGCGAGTACATCGACAGCAACCAGGAAGTTGAAGTCATCTCGGTCGAAGGGCCACGCGTCGTTGTGCGCATTCCCGATGCCACCTAAAAAGGAACTCTCATGTCACTTGCACCAGCCGCCCTGATTTTTGTCCTCGTCATCATCCTTTTCGTCCTGTTCGTCTGGCTGATCCCGGTCCGGCTCTGGATCGCAGCTTGGTCGAGCGGCGCAAAGGTTGGCTTCGGTGAGCTCATCGGAATGCGCTTGCGCCGTGTCTCACCGAGCGCCGTCGTCAATCCTCGCATCGCCGCGGTGAAAGCAGGACTCCGCGCAGAAACGAACATCCTCGAGTCGCACTACCTTGCCGGCGGCGACGTCGAACGCGTAATCACCTCGCTGATCAGCGCAGACAAAGCGGGCATCTCCCTCGACTTCTCACAAGCGGCCGCCATTGACCTTGCTGGGCGTGACGTCCTCGAGGCCGTGCAAACCAGCGTCAATCCTCGGGTCATCACGACACCCAAGATCACGGCAGTCGCGAAGGACGGCATTCAGCTCCTCGTCGTTACGCGAATCACCGTCCGGTCCAACATCGACCGGCTGGTGGGTGGCGCCACCGAGGAAACCGTCGTCGCACGTGTCGGCGAAGGGATCGTCTCCACGATCGGCTCGGCGTCAAACTATGCCGAGGTTCTCGAAAACCCGGACGCCATTTCCAAGAACGTGCTCGCGCGCGGCTTAGACAGCGGCACGGCGTTCAACATACTTTCGATCGATATCGCCGACGTCGATGTCGGCACCAATATCGGCGCCAAGTTGATGACCGAGCAGGCCGAGGCGGACAAACAGGTCGCACAGGCCCGTGCCGAAGGGCGACGCGCGCTCGCGGTTGCAGCCGAGCAAGAGATGCGCGCGAAGGTCGAGGATATGCGCGCAAAGCTCGTCGAGGCAGAGGCCCAGGTCCCCGCGGCGCTGGCCGCCGCGCTCAAGGAAGGCAACCTCGGCGTGATGGACTACTACAACCTCCGCAACGTGGCTGCCGACACCGAGATGCGCGATTCGATCAGCAAAGCAACGAGCCCGGACGATGAAGGCAAAATCTAAGCCCTTACCGTTGGGCGCGCTCGTTGCTCAGCCGCGGGCATTCGCAGCGCGCTTGATCTTGGCCGACCTGATCACCAAGCGCGGTGAGGGCCCGCTCCAGCGGCGGGTGCTCCGCTACAGGCGGCGAAAGCACTGAAATCTGATGAGAGAGCTTCTCACAGAACACATCGGTGAGATCGCACTCCTGATCTACATCCTCTACCCGCTGTTCAAGCGATTGCGGGACCGTCAGAAGAAGAAACGGGAGCAGGCCGGTACGGCAAAGGAAACGACGGCCAGAGCGCCAGCTCGAAAGAGGGAAGCGCCGCGCGCCCCGCCCGCTCGCCAGACAGCACGCGATCAACGGCCGGTGTCCCGGCCCGAGGCTGTCGTCACGAAGCAACCCACCGAAGCGGACTTCGTAGCCGCCGCACGCGCGCAGCTCGATCGATTGAAGCAAGAGACATCCCGCTTGCTCGCCCGGGCGGAGAACGCTCCACGACTGGCGCGCCTCGTCCCCGCGTTGCGTGAGGATTTGCTCGGTCGTCTCGATAGGGTCGACCGCTCCCTGAAGAGCAGTCCAACGCTGTCCACGGTCGTTCAGGAGACCAGCGTTCTCCGCGGGCTCGATGCGCTTCTCCGGTACCTGAAGACGATGGCGCAGCAGCGCATGCACAGCGGCTCGTCGTTTGTCGGGGACGCCGACGCCATGGCCGATGCCTGCTACGCGCCCATCCTCGAGTTCGCGCGCGCACAAGGTGTGGACCTGAAGACCAGTCAGCCAGTCGTCGTGACTGGCGACTGGGACCTGTCGATCGTCCCGCGCTTCGCATCGACCCGTGTGGCCCCGCTCCGCTTGCCCGTGGACTTCGAGCGCAGCCTTTGGCGCTGGCCCGCTATCGCACACGAAGTCGCCCACGACTTCTACTACAGCCTGGAACCCCTCGACCGCGAACTGCATGCCCGGCTTCACCTCCCCCATGAGGTCGAGTTGCCCACGTCCTCAGAAGAGCTCGACGGCGCCTGGCTTCGGCAGCTTTTTGGCGCCTGGCTCCCCGAGGTCTTTGCAGACGTCATGGGCACGATCACGTTGGGGCCGGCGTACGTGGAAACGATGCGCCGCGCGTTCCGAAATCCGAGCTCGCCTCAACGGACGGCGGCAATCCTCCAGGACAACGCCCTCATCGACGAGCACCCACCCGCTCGGCTCCGGCTCTACATGGCGAAGCGCGTCTTGCATCATCTGGGCCGACACGAGGAAGCCGACGCGCTCTGGGAGCAATGGGAAGCCGAGCACCCCGACGTGCGTTTGTACTACTTGCCCCTGGGCGGCCAGTGGGTCGGGCTCGCGGACGAAGCGCTCCACTCGATCGCAGACTCATTCATCGACGAGCTGGTCCAAGGCCCTTGGCCGGAGCTCGAAGGCTTCCACCTCCGAGACATCCCCGGCCTCGCCTACCTCCACGCCGCACACGCCGAGGTCGAACGCCTCACTGCCCAGCTCGCGAGTGGTAAGACGGTCGATGCGGATGTGCGCTGGATCATGGCGGCGGCGGTCCTAGCCGCGGCGGCGCAACCCACGCTACATGATCAGATTCTAGAGGCGGCGAGGCGGTCGATCACGGGCGTCGGCGAGGAGCCTGAGGAGGCCGCACCCGTTCGCCGAAAGCCATCCGGCAAGATTGGTGAAATCTTGGTCGCATCATTGCGACAGCCCCAGGCGATCCAGGAGGCAATCATCCTCGGAGCGGCCTTCACCCCGTACAAACGCCCCGACTGGCACCGTCACTGACGCTGGCGCTGACACTGTCGCTGCCCCTGACGCTGTCGCTGTCGCTGTCGATCTATCGCCCCCGGTGCTAGATCGACCCAATGCCACTCACCGGCTTTCACCCCGCGGCGGCCGTTTCGTAGGCGGTTTCGCCGGGGAGCAGTACGCCCTACCCGAAGCGGTAACCTCCCTTCGCAAAGCACGCCGCCAACAAAAGACCGGTGAGCTGGTTTCGATCAGCGCCGCCGAGCGATGGTCCCTCACTCAGGCGCTACAAAGGCAGCCAGTCCCGAGGACGGTAAGAGCCTACCTAGGCAACCGCCCCTAACATAAGAAGGTTTGGTCGAGTCCCTTACACTGACCGCCGAGACGTCGTACCATTGTGCCAACCAGAGCAGACGCGAAAGGGACGTATCGATGCCCGAACATGACGTGATCATCGTAGGTGCAGGCCCCAACGGCCTCACTGCCGGAGTCGAGCTCCAGCGCGCCGGCAAGAAGGTCCTGATCCTCGAGAAGACGAACTGGCCCGGTGGACAGGCCGCGACCAAGGAGCTCTTCAAGGGCTACAAACACAGCGTCGGCGCTTGGGCGCTCCTGATCTTTCGCGAGGAGATGATCAAGTACCTCGAGATGGACAAGGAGGGCTTCGAGCTGATTCGGCCGTCCAGCTCCTTCACCGTCTTCGGCGACGAGGACGACACCCCCTTCATCGGCTACACGGATCCGATCGACCTTGCGAACCACTTGGCCGAGGACCATGGCATCGAAGCCCTCGATGGTTTCAACGGTCTCGGCTCCTTCTTCGCGAGCTTCAAGGAGATGTTCGACAAGTATACACACGAGACCCCTCCGACCCTCGAAGAGATCATCGCCACGGCGCCCGACGAGAGGACGCGGAAGGCGCTCGCCAAGCTTAGCTACGGAAGCGCGATGGAGGTCCTCCGCGACTTCTTCAAAGAGCCCGGCAAGCACGGTTGCATTCTGGGCTCGCTTTCCGCCTCCGCCATCGACGGCACGCACATGGGTCCCTTCACCAAGGGAACCGCGCTCTCGATGTCCTACCACTACACCGCAGGCGACACCTACGATTTCAAGATTCCCAAGGGCGGCATCGGTACGGTCTCCTCGACCCTCCAGAAGGTGTTCGAGAGATACGGCGGCGAGGTGCGCTTCAAGGCGATCGTCGATCAGTTCATCATCGAGGACGGTGAAGTCCGCGGCGTGCGTCTGCGCGACGGCCAGGAGATCCGCGCTCAGGTGGTCGTTTCGACCCTCGACGCGAAGATGACCTTCGGGAAGCTCTGCGAGCCGGGCAGCCTGCCCACGGACTTCGCCAACTCGGTGGATGATATCGAGTACACCAACGGATACGTCCAGGTTCACATGACGATGAAGCGGCTGCCGACCTTCACGAAGCAACTCGAGTTCGTAAACGGCACCGAGCAGAGTTGGCTCGTCGCGTACATCAAGTCGCCCGAGCAGCTTCACCGCGCCTGGCAACAGGCCCAGGTGGGGCAGGTTGCCGACGATCCGGCCGTCTACACCTACTTCCCGTCGCAGCTCGATCCGAGCCTGTCGCCCAACGATGGCACCCACACGTGCACGATGTTCTCGCACTACTTCCCCACGAAGTTCCCGGGCAGTACGCACAACGAGGCCAAAGCCCTCATGGTCGAGCGAATGATCGGTCAAATGGAGAAGGTCGTTCCCGACTTCCGCGACCTGATCATGGACAAGGTGGTCTTCACCCAGCAGTACTTCGAGAAGACCTTCAACTTGACCGAAGGCGACTTCTGCGGCGGCTTGATGCATCCGGGCCAGATGCTTGGCGATCGCCCAGTCCCGGGTTGGGATCGCGGCCACGAAACCCCGCTCAAGAATCTCTACATGGCCGGCGGCGCCTGCCATCCCGGCCCCGGCGTGACCTGCATTCCAGGCCTGAACGGCGCGCGCGTCGTCCTGGGGCAACTCAAAGAAAAGCAAGAGGCGGCCGAGTAGCTGGCTCGTCACCGACCTGACGAGACTGTATCAAAGTTGATGAGGTCGCGCGGCTCATGATTGGTCACATCTTTTGGCGATGAGAAAGCCCTGGGCGAGATCGAGGAGTTGGAGATAGCCACGGCCAAGCACCATCCATCCCCGGTTCGCCGTTGCGTTTGAGGTGACCGCCGAGCCTGGCAATGGCCAGCATGGCTTGGCGCACGGTGGGATGTTTGGGTAGTGGCTTTTCGGCCGCATGGCGCAACACGTCGAGCTCGACCGACGACAGCACGGTGTCGGCCGGTTCGTCGCCTCCTTGCTGCGCCATGGTCCTGAGCCGCAGCAGGTTCCATGCAATCGGCAACAGTAGCGCAAGCGCGTTCACGAGCGTCCGATAGCTTCCAAGTTGCCGTTTCTCGTAGGCGCATCCCGTCTTGAGCGCCTTGAACAGCTCTTCGATTTTCCATCGATGCCGGTAGCCATCGACCACGGCCAAGATTTGTTCCTCCGTGTCGATCGGCTCGGTCGTCATCAAGGTCCACTCGACCGGCTCGATGCCGTCCGCCACATCGATTTCGCGCACCCACACCACGTTCAGCGCCAAGGGGTGTGCGACCTTCTTTCGGTAGTAGTGCGGAGCGCGGAGCTGCACGGCACCCGCTCCGATCGTCAGCGTCGCTCGCCGCGATTGGCGAGGAAGTTTCTGTTTGGTGTTGGCCCGAAATCGCGTTTTGACTCGCTTCGACAGATGCACCTCGCGCGTGCACACGATCGGACTAGACGATACGAATTCCTTGAGTTTGCTGGGGCTTTCGTCCTCCGCCTGCAATCGACGGTTGCCGCCGGCACGAATGATGAATCGATGTTGGCCGCTGAGCAGCTTGCGTAAAATGGCGTAGTCGTCGGCTTCACTATCCATCACATGGATCAGCGAAGGACCGTCTTCAAAGACCTCCTCGGTCTGTGCGACGGTCGACATCCATCGGTCTTGTTCGTTGGGCCAGCCGTCCGCACCGTGTGGAATCTTCTCACCGCGCAGGCGACGCTGCCTCACCGTGTCGTTGCCCCGCGCCCAAGGGGCTCAGACCCACGACGCCAAGCGCAACGCCATCGAGCCCCACCGCCATCGCGACGTGCCCGAACAATGTCCGGCCCGCGTACTCCCCGAGTCCCTCTCGTGGAGTCCCAAATTTAAACACGGTGGTGTCTTGCACACAAAGTACGGTGTCCCGACTCGCACATCGGCCCACCGTCGCCTCTACGTGCGGCGCCAAAATGCGGTCGGCATCGACGCGGTCGTTGCTCAGAAACCTGTAGAAAGCTTCCAGCTCCGCCTCGGTCATCGCATTCGGGAAACCGACGTCTGGATTCGCTTCCAGCGTGCCGGCAATCTTTCGCAGCCTTGCATTCAACCTCTGATCGCCAAGCTCTGCCGCCCTCGTATTCGCCGCGCACCGACGGTTCTTGTTCCCCCATACGCTTCGGTAGATCACAGCGCGTGACGCCCCCCGCAACACCCTGCTTCTAACCGATCGAAATCAAACGGCCTTTCGACTTGTGTAGGATCATGAGCCGCACGGCCTCACCAATCTTGATACGCACTCACGGTATCTGGTTGGTGCACCGGCTTGATTGCAATCTCGTCCACTGTCGGCGAGATTGAAGCGCTCACACTGGCGCTCTCTCGGCGCACCGCCGGTAGGTTCTCTTCTCTAGATCCCCAGCGCATGGGGTGATACCATTGGCCTAGGTTCGTGCGAGTGCCCGATGATCGCAGCAGGTAGCCCTCAACAGCCATGCTGAGTGGCAGCACGCTCGTTCTCGTCGCCATTCTCGTGGTCTTCGTGATGGTCGGGATTGGCACGACGCTGACGGTTGCCGATTTCCGACGAGCGGTTACCCAGCCCCGGGGCGTGCTGATCGGACTCGCCTCTCAATACGGGTGGATGCCGCTTCTCGGCTACAGCGCCGCCAAGCTCGCCGACCTGCCGAACGAGATGGCGGTGGGGCTCATGATCATGACGTGCGCTTCCGGAGGCACGGCGAGCAACCTGTTCAGCTGGTTTGCCCGGGCAGACATCGCTCTGAGCGTTTCCATGACTGCGATTGCGTCCGTGTTGTCCGTGGTCGCGATGCCGCTCTTGTTGGCCGCATACGCCGAGGGCTTCACCACGGCCGAGTTGCAGATGCCCTACCGGCAAATCGCGGCGAGCCTAGCCGGCATGCTCGTCCCGCTGGGCTTGGGGATGGCTCTCCGCCACTTCCGTCCAGGTTGGGCCAGCAAGCTCGAGCGACCGGGTATGTACAGCGGCGGGCTCATGATCGGCATCGTGCTTTGGGCGGGCGCCCCGGATATGGTCGCCAACGTTCGCGCGATGACAGGCCAGATGCTGGGTTCCTGCCTTGCGGTTGCTGCATCCGGAATGCTGCTGGGCTATCTGGCGGCTCGGCTTGGTGGCCTCCCCAGCCCCCAACGGCGCGCGGTCGCCTTCGAAACCGGCATTCAAAACACGCCCGTCGTCATTGCGGTCGTACTGGCAAGCTTCCCCGGCCCCCTGCAGCAACCCGTGCTGCACATGCCTCTCGTTTACGCGATGTTCGTCCTGCTACTGGCGCTCGTCGTCACAGTGGCGGTGCGCATCGCTGATCGGTTTTGGGCCCGGCGCCTCAATTCGAACCTGGGAAGGTCTGGTTAGGGAAGGCCTGGTTGGTAGGGGTCGTGACTGTGAAATCGCGCGCCGAACTGTGGCTCTCGGTCACACTTCCCACCGCCACTTGACCCGTTTTGCAAATGATTCTGTCTGGCGCGGTATTTGCTTAGTCAGTTGGCATGCGATGGGTGCTCGTATTTTGCTTCGTTCCTCTTCTGAGCTGCTCACCCTACGTGCACTCGCCCCCAGGGCGGAGCTTCCCCCTGGAGTCGTCGAAGGCACTCTATCCCCGCGAGACCGGGGTTCAGTTCGAAGGCGGTGGCTCGGCGGGAGGGGAAGTCGGGGTGCCTGGTTTCACCTTGCGGGTTCGGCATGGCATCGTGGAGCAGCTCGACGGGAGCGCGGAGTTCAACTTCGAGAGCATTCGGCCGAATGGTGACCTGAGCTTCGAGGGCGCCAATCAGTTTCTCATGACCGGTCGGATCGGGCTGAAGTACGCGATCATCGACCACATCGCCATCACCGGCGGTTGCGCGGTAGGAGGCTGGGCGGGCGGGGCCTTTGTGAGCCCGGACCTCTCGCTCATCCTCGCCTGGGAGAATCCGTATGCCATTCCGTTCGTCACCGTCGGTGGCTATACGAGCCATCCATTCAACGCGAAGACCGTCGTCCTCCACGACTCCAGCCCGACTGGAGAGGATTTCGTCGGACTGCCGGTGTTGACTTGGGGGTGGACTGCGTCGGGCGGCCTTCGGATTCCCATCGGCGGCCATGACAGCCCTCGCTCCACACCCCCCCGCAATCCTTCTCGGCGTCGGTTTCCGCAGTGCAATCTTTGATGGTGGGTACGATGTGGCCGGAGTCTCCACCACCGAAGGGCGTCGCCGGGAGCCCTACTTATACGGCTCCGTCGGTTTCGAATACGTCTGCACACCGAAGCAAAACGAGCCGCGATGATGTGTGCGTCACTCGATCAGCCAGGGGCAGGCGCTCGCGAGGCCGTCCTGGGTGGCGGGCCGCGGTAACGGGACGGAGAGTGCGCGCGGCACGTAAACGTTCATGGCGTCTTGGATGGCGGCCTCTTGGTCGGGGTCACGATCGACGTTGGGGCCGTCTACAACGGACGGCCAGATGTTGCAGACGTAGGTGACGGACAAGATGGGTGGAGGTCGCGAACTGCGGCTGGAGCTTGGCTGCGTAGCAGACCGTTCCGGGAATGAATCCGTTGGCGGCCTGTGCGCTCATCTCGGGCGCTTTGACCAAGAGGCGTCGCTCGCTCCAAGGCCCTTCTAGCGACTTCGCTGTACGAATGTAGATGTTGTCCGAGAGGCCGGGGTCGCCGGGCTGGATGGGGGACAGATAGGAGACGATCCAGCCGCAGCCTTCCGGAAGGCGCTGGATGCCCATTTCGGTGGCCGAGTCGTCCATGAGGATCGCGGGTTCGCTGTCGACGACCCAGTCGGTGCCGGTCCACATCTCGAGGCTCTCGCCAAGGTCGCCCGCAAACGCCTCGAGCGCGGCGAGCGGGAGCCGCGACATGAACCGCGGGGTCGAGAGATCAGCCTTCCCCTGCACAAATCCGACGACGTAAACGAAGTCGCCCTCGACGATGGCCGCGGCCGCAGGCACGTACGTCTTGTTGTCGAGAAGACCCGCATATTCAATGCGCCAGTCGGAGACTTCGGCTCCAGGGTTTGTGACGCGAGCGATGTCCGTACCCACGGCCGCAAACGAGCTCCCCTTCCCCTGCTCCACGACCATGGTCCGGCTCAAGAATATATAGGGAGTCCCACCGATCGAGACCGAGGCCAGCGGCCAATAAAACTCGCTCTCGCGTTCCGACGGAGCAAAGACCGACGCTGGACGGCCATCTCGCTCCAACCATCCATACTCGATCGTCCAACCGTCCCGCGCGTCACACCGCGAGCGTGCGACCGTGTTGTGGACGAACGTGGCGCCTCGACGATTCGTCGCGCCGGGCGCGCCGACGAAGGTATCCCCGAAGAACCAGAGCGTTTCCTTCACTGCGGCGTCAGAGGCGGAGACGGCCACGGACGACGCAGCATCCCCGCCGAGCCACCCCTGCTGGTACGGAAACTCCGGTTGGCAGATAGGCAGGCCCTGCCGCGCGCTGACGCAAGAGGCCAGCGTGCAAAGGGCTACGAATGCACAAGCAGCGCGTCGCATCGCCCGGACCATACCATCTGTCGTCGTCGCACCAGTGCTCAGGGCGCCCCCTCTCAACGCTGGCGGTGTGGTCCCGGACGCTGATTCGCGATCTCTTTGTATCGTGCGCGGAGCGGATGTACTGAAACGGCGTGGGTGAAGGCCTCGCGGCACCTCTCACTCTTCTGGCCAATGCTCATGCACTCGAGCAGATGCCCCATTGCGATGTCTGGGTCCGTCATTTGATACGTGCTGTAGAGTAGCAAGTGGCATTCCTCGGCATGTGTCTCGTGCAGGCGAACGCACTGTTTCGCGAGATCGACCGCAGCGCTGTCCCGTCCCGTCTGGACCAGAGCGTACAGAAGGTGGTGGGTGTATCGTGGTTCGTCGGGGGCCAGTTGGCGCGCGATCGCCAGAGGACCGATCGACTCCTCGTCCTGACCCTGCTTTCGGTGCGCGATGCCGAGCCACCCGTAGGCATGAGGCCCCTCCGGGTTCCGAGTGATGGTCGCGCCGTAGAGAGACCCCACGTCCCGAAAGTCCTGCGCCCAGCCACGCAGGCTCGAGCCAAGTACGGCAAGATAGACCAGGGCAGCGGCCGCTTGAGCAACCCGCCATCTCGGAAGACGCTCCCAAGCGCTGCGCGCGACCGAAGCCATCGCAACGGCCAGCCCGACCGACGGCAGGTAGAGATAGCGACCGAACCCGGGCCACAGCATGCCGGTGATCAGCGCGGCGGGCGCGAGGCAGAGCCCGAACCAAAGGATCCCCCATCCGAGAACCGGCGCGCCACGGCGAAGCACCCAAAGCAAGCCGAGGGTCGCGAGCAGGAGCACGGCAAGCACGCCCAGCTCGAACGCGCCCAGTGATCCAAATTCGTCGCTCAGAAATCGAAGATACAGTCGCCGAGGCCAGAGAGCCCCCAACAACCCCTCGAGCTCCAAGGGCGCCAGGTAGCGAAGTGCCGATCCGATGTGATCGCTACCACCACTCGCCCGAACTCCCCCGAGAACAGCGATGCGCAAGGTCAGGTAGACGCCAGAGGCCACGAGGAGCGAGCCCGTGTGCGTGATGCGTTCTCGCACTCGAACGGAGGCGTCGGCTTCAGGCCAGAACCACAGAGCCGGAACCACCATCAACAAGGTCTCCTTGCTCAAGAGGCCCGCGAGAAACAGGATTCCAGCCAGCAGGTGAAGCCCCACGCGCCGCGACCCGCGGTCCGCCCCGAGCGCGCGTCGCCAGGCGAGGAGCGCGGCAAGCCCGTATGCTGTGCAGAACAGGTCTGACCTTCCGTTGATCCAGATCTGCGCCGTGTTCGGATGCGGGGTTAGAGCAAACCAGGCAGCTCCCAACAGGGCGAAGGCCCAGGCCTCTGGTCCGAGAAGCGTCTGTGCGAACCAGAACACGAGCGCGACGCACAGTAGGTGCACCAACAAATTTGTCAGGTGATAGGCGAATGGGTCAGTGCCCGAAATCGCGCTGTCCCAGAAGAAGCTCACGAGCGTCATCGGCCGATAGGTGTCGAACGCCTTGGGGCCATCCCCCCCTGCCGAAACGTACATGGCGGGACGGCGAAACACCTCCAAGAGATTTGCCGAGTCGTGGATGACCTCCCCGTTCTCGATCACGTCGGCGTCGTCGTAGACAAACCCGTTGTCGAAGACGGGAAGGAGCGTCAGCACAGTGACGACGAGGACCGCCGCGAGCGCTCCCATGCGATGCCAAGCGGTACCCACGAGGAAACTCTCCACCACCTGGACGGACCGGTCAAAAAGAGGGAACGATCTGACCAACGCTGGCGCACCGAAGAAAGTGCCAGTTGTGCCTCGCTGACCCGGTGGTAAGACGACAGCAACTCATGACCGACCCACTCGACAAGTGCTTCTCTGAGGCGAAGATCAACAGCCTCACTCTTCGTAACCGCCTCATCAAAGCCGCAACCTTCGAAGGGAAATCGCCGGGCGGGGTTCCGAGTGACGCACTGATCAGCTTTCACGAGCGCATCGGCGAAGGCGGCATCGGAATGACCAACATCGCGTACTGCGCGGCGGAGGCCGACGGGCGAATCCACCAAGATATGATGTACATGCACGAGGGGATTCGGTCAGAGCTCGAGCGCTTCATCCGCACAGTGCAAGCCACCGGAGCAAGAGTGGCCGGGCAGCTCGGCCACTGCGGGGCCTTCACCAAGAACCTCGAGTTCAACGGTAAGCGACCGCTCGGCCCATCGAAGGGAACGAACGCGCTCGGTCTCGCATATGGCCTCCGCAGAATCGACGCGATGACCAAGCCGCAGATCCGCGAGCGCGTCGAAGTCATCGGCCGCGCCGGCGGGTTCATGAAGTCGGTCGGATTCGACGCGATCGAGATCCACTTCGGTCACGGATACGGCATCAGTCAGTTCATCAGTCCCAAGACCAACAAGCGCAAGGACGAGTACGGCGGGAGCCTCGAGAATCGAATGCGGTTTGCGCTCGAAGTCCTGGCGGAGGTTCGCAACAACGTCGGCGACGACTACCCGCTGCTCGGAAAGATCAGTATGACCGACGGCGTGCCCGGCGGTGTCACCTACGACGACTCAATCCATATCGCGGCGATGCTCGAAGCCGGCGGCATTGATGTGATCATTTGCAGCGGTGGGCACGAGCAGTATGAACCCGATGCTTCTGTTCCGAGGCGACAGCATGGTTCCGGGACTGATCAAGCACGAGAAGAACCGCCTCATGAAGATCGGCATTCGTCTCGCCGCGCCGATCATGTTCAAAGATTACCCCTACGAGGAGACGTACTTCCTCGAGCACGCACAACGGATTCGCGACCGAGTGCAATGCGGCGTTTGCTACATCGGCGGAGTGTGCACCAACGACAGCATCCGCACCGTGATGGGCGCCGGGTTCGATTTCATCCAGCTCGGACGAGCTCTGATCTTCGATCCCGACTTTGTCAAGCATGCCCAAGAGCGCCCCACGTACAAGAATGGCTGCAACCACTGCAACAAGTGCGCGACGCTCATCGAGGCTCCAGGTGGGATCTACTGCGTCGAGCGCCCAGGCAACTTCGCCTAAGGGCGTCTACTTCTTCTTGTTCACGAACGCGTCGATCGCCGCCTGAGCCGGCGGCTCCTGGAGCGTCCGGCAGAAGATCTCCGCCTCCGCATCGATTCGTTCCGCGATCGCCGCGCTCAGCTCACGCTTGAGAAGCGCCTTGGTTTCGCGCACGACGCCAGCCGGCTTGTTCGCAAGCTGAACAGCGCGCTTCTTCGCGTGCCCAAGGAGCTCGTCCTCGGGGACGACCTTGCTCACGCACAGAACTTGAAAGTAGATCGGTTGTTCACGAACGCGTCGATCGCCGCCTGAGCCGGCGGCTCCTGGAGCGTCCGGCAGAATATCTCCGCCTCCGCATCGATTCGTTCCGCGATCGCCGCGTTCAGCTCACGCTTGAGAAGCGCCTTGGTTTCGCGCACGACGCCAACCGGCTTGTTCGCAAGCTGAACAGCGCGCTTCTTCGCGTACCCAAGGAGCTCGTCCTCGGCGACGACCTTGCTCACGAGCCCTGCGGCGGAGGCAGTTTGCACGTCGAATACATCGCCGAACAGCAGCATCTCGCTCGCAAGCCGTAAACCGGCGCCTCGAGGAAGCAAGAGCGTGGATGCGGCCTCGGGCACGACCGCGAGATTGATGAACGGCAACAAGAACTTCGAACGCGGGGTCGCGTACACCACATCGCAGTGGAGCAGCATGGTCGTCCCGATTCCGACCGCAAAGCCATCCACGGCGGCAATGATGGGCTTGCTAAAACCGTGCAACGTCTGCATGAAGCGAAAGACCGTACTTTGCGCACTCGTCGGCGGGTTCTCGATGAAATCCTTGAGATCGTTGCCGCTCGAGAAGTTCCCCGCCTCGCCGTGCACCAGGACCACCCGGACCTCGTCGTCGGCCTCTGCGTTCTCGAGGGTCTCCGCGAACTCGCTGTACATCGTGGTCAGAAACGAGTTCTTGGTCTTCGGCCGCGAGATCTGCACTTCGCAGACGCCGTCGGACGTTGTGATCCGGAGGTCTTCGCTCATGACGGCGCGGCTTACCAGTCGGGCGCCGTGCTGTCACATGCCCGTGGGCCTGCTAGGCTGCGCGCCGCCCATGAGCCAGTCACGGCAGAGAGTCACCACGACGCGCTTCACGATTCAGGGGATCGAGCTCGATGCCTCGGGCTCGGTGTCCCCCGGGTGGTTTTCCCGGATCCTCGAACACGCCCGCTGGCAGGTCTTCGCCATAGACGACTATGCCCTTCGCAACCGCATCGAAGGGGGCGTCGCCAGGGCCGGGACCTTCGAGTACGGCGTGCCCCTCACCTACCAAGACGAGCTCGAGATCGCGACCTGGATCGCCCGGGTCGGCCGCACCAGCTTCGACTTTGGCCAAAAGATCACGCGCCTACGAGATGGGGGCGTCGCCGCACTGGGCCGCCTGACGGTCGTCAACCTCGGGCCCGAGGGCCCCGCTGCGCTCGACCCGGCCTTTGCCACCGTCGTCGTCGATGAGCCCGCACCCCTCGTGAGACCGTGGCCCGAGGGCGATCGCACGGACTCGTGGAAGCGGCAATGGATCGTTCGCCCGAGCGATCAGGACAACTTTTGCCATGTGAATCAGGCGCGTTACGTCGACTACATCGACGACACGCGGTGGTTCGCCGCCCAAGCGGGGCAACCCGCAGGGGTGGAAGGTCCGCTGGCAGGCCTCTCGGTCGAGTACCGGCGAGAAACACACGCCGGAGAGCAGGTCCAGATGGAGACTTGGGTGACCGGCGCCCGCACGCGCGCCTACGAGCTCACCCGGCAACCCGACGGCGAGGTTCTGGCTCGCGGCCAAGTTCTTCAGGCAGAACGCTAAAGGGGGTCGCGTCTGCGAGCCATTGGGTCTATTCTCCGACCCGATGTTTCCCTCGCCTGGTGGCGCGCATCCTCCGCCCGAAGAGCTGTTCGCCGGGCGCTACGCGGTCGACGGTGCATTGCCGTGGGGCGGGCTGGTTTCCTACTACCGCGCGTCCTCTGAAGGCACGCCGCTCATCTTGTGTGTCATGCCGATGGACGTGAGCCGGTCGACGCGCGCTGAGGCAGCGTTCTCCCACCTGGCGCACAGCCTCGGGGCGACCCGCTCGCGCGCCGTCCCGCGCGTGCTCGACGCCGGTGTCATCGATGGCGTCCCGTACCTGGCCTTTCGAGACACGCGCGGCACGCTCCTCTCGGACATCCTGCGTGATCGCCCACTAGGCTCCTTTGATGTGCTTCGCCTCGCGACAGACGTCCTCGATGCGCTCGATGCAGGACACGCTCAGGCGCTAGTGCACGGCGACCTCACCCCACAGAACATCATCGTCACCCGCGAACGGAACGGACGGCTTTGCGCACGAGTCATCGGCATGGGCATTCTACCTTTGCTCCGAGCCAACCCAGAAGCGAGCGCCCTCGCGGCGCACACCGGCTCGGGCAAGCACGCGGTAGCTTACATGGCGCCTGAGCTCTTCGGTGGCGAAACCTTCGACGCTTCCGCCGACTTGTATTCCGCGGGGGCGCTGCTCCACCACATGGTGATGGGTTCGCCCCCGGTAGGTTGGGAAACCGACGAAGGGTTTGACGACGTGCCGGGTCTGCCCGATGTGATCAGGCGCGCGATGGCAAGACGTCCACACGACCGATACCCGGACGCGGCGTCCATGCGGGCCGCGCTCGAATGGATCGAAATCGAGTCGGCCAAGCAAGACCCCCATACGCAAGACATCGCGCCCTGGATGGAGCACTCGCACATCGGTTCCATCCCGGTCGCGTCGCTCGCGTCGTCCCTCCCGCCCGCACACATCAGGAGCAGCCACCCCGCCGGGAAGATCCTCAGCGCATCGGGCGCGCGACCGATCCCCATCGAGCCGATCGTGATCGAAGAGCTCGACGCGGGCACCAACCGTCGGTGGTTGCAGATCGCCCTGCTGTTGACTTTGCTGGGCGCAATCGTCTTGTCCGGCTACTGGTGGAAGGCGCAAACCAGGCAGAACGAAGTGACGCCCCCCTCGGGCCTCGATACCAACGCACAGCATGGCGACTAGTCCCCCAAGCTCGGCGCCGACCGACGAAGAACTGATGGACGCTTACGTCGAGGGTGACGAAGCGGCCTTCCGCTCGTTGTTCGAGCGCTACGGGCCAATCCTGCTCCGCCTCACGCGGCGGCACCTTCGCAATGACGAGCTTGCCGAAGAGATCGTGCAGCAGACGTTCTTCCGGCTTCACGGCGCACGAAACGATTTCCGTCGTGGCTCGAAGCTGCGTCCCTGGGTGATGACGATCGCGATGAACCTCGTCCGCGAGCACTGGCGACGAACGAAGCGTCGCAAGATGACCTCGCTCGAGGTCGACACCAGGGCGGCGCCGGAAGCAGATTTCATGCCCCTCGAGCTCCGCCAGCGTTCGGAGCTCCTCCACGTCGCCTTGGAGAAGCTCCCGACGAGTCAGCGAGAGGTTGTGGAGCTCCATTGGTTTCAGGAGCGCCCATACGCGGAGGTAGCCCAGATTGTAGGGACTTCCGAGGGGGCTGTGCGCGTTCGCGCACATCGTGCGTACACAACTTTGAAACAATTACTGGTCTCGGAAATACGTGGTGATGAATGAGTAGTGACAGCGATAGGCCCGACGAAGGTCTCGGCGAGCGATTGCGCGAGCTGGATGCGATCGGTGCACCGCAAGACGGTGAGCTGTTGGGTCGCATGTTCGCCGACGTGAAGGCGCGCTGCGACAAGAACGACCGCACCCTCACGGGCTTTCTCAGGAGCCGTTCCACCATGGTGCGGCGGGCGATCGTCCTCACCGTCTTTTCAGCGCTGGCCATCGTCGGCTGGTTCGCATTCCCGGTAGTCGGCGATCAAGCCCGCACCGCGCAGTGGACGGCCAGCCTCGTAACATTCTGCGTTCTGCTGGTGGTGGCCATGTTCATGGTCACGCGTCCCGTACACCTTCCCGCGCTTCCACGCTGGCAGTCCATGTGCCTGGCTTGCGTCGCGGTCGGCGCCACGATCGTGGCTGCGTTCTGGCCCCACCCCGCCGCGCAGGCCGCTACACAAGATCCTAGCGGTGGCATCATGGCAGGCGCATGTATGGGAGCCGGACTCCTGCTGGGCGTTCCCGGTCTATGCCTTGCTTCGCCTGGTGGATCGCGGAAACGCGTTCGGCAGCCTCGTTGCAGCGTCGGCCGCCGGCCTTGCCGGGAACTTCGTCCTCAAGGCCCACTGCCCCGTTCCCGGCACTTCGCACGAACTGCTGGGGCACGCATCGGTGGCACTCGTGTTCGTGGTGGGTTTGGGGTTGGTTCACCGCTGGATTCCGTCTAAATAGGCGGTGATGCTCGCTGAGCGGTATCCCTACTACCTCGCTGGCTCCCCCGAACACTCGGGCGATCTTCTCGCCGTCACGGACAAGTACACCGATGACGTCGTCAGCCACGTCGCGCTCGCAGACCGTGACGCAATCGAGAGGGCGATCGATGCCGCTGACCGTTCCGCGCACGCAATGATGCGGTTCCCCGCCCACGCTCGTCGTGAGGTACTGGCCCATTGTGCGTCCCGCTTTGCCGAGCGCGCCGATGAGCTTGCGGAGGCCCTGTGCATCGAAGCCGGAAAGCCGATTCGCGATTCTCGGGGCGAAGTCGCCCGCTTGGTCGACACTTTTCGGATCGCTTCGGAAGAGGCCGGCCGAACGTATGGCGAGGTGCTCCCGATGGACCTCAGTGCCCGGGCTGTCGCCTATACCGGCATGTGGAAACGGGTACCGATAGGTCCCTGCTCGTTCATTACCCCGTTCAATTTCCCGCTCAACCTGGTGGCGCACAAAGTAGCGCCTGCCATCGCGGCCGGCTGCCCCTTCGTGCTGAAGCCGTCCAGCCTGACTCCGATCGGAGCGCTGATCGTGGGCGAGGTGCTCGCCGAAACCGATCTCCCCAAGGGCGCCTTTTCGATCCTGCCTTGCCGGCTCGCCGATGCCAACCCGTTCTCCACAGATGAGCGGCTCAAGCTTCTCAGCTTCACGGGCTCGCCCAAAGTAGGCTGGCAGCTCAAGAAGGCGGCGGGAAAGAAGCGCGTGGTGCTCGAGCTCGGGGGCAACGCGGCCGTGGTCGTCGATCATGACGCGGATTTGGATGATGTCGTCGAACGAATTCGAATCGGCGCGTTCTATCAGTCCGGGCAGAGCTGCATCAGCGTGCAGCGCATCGTGATCCACGAATCGATCTACGACGAGCTCAAGTCGAGGCTCGTCAAGGACGCACGCGACTTGCCAATGGGCAACCCACGGGACGAAGGCACGTTCGTCGGGCCGATCATCTCCGAAAAAGAAGCGGCGCGCATCGAAGAGTGGATTCAGTGCGCGGTGTCCGCGGGTGCTACGCTGCTATGCGGCGGGAGACGCGAAGGAAAGATGGTCGAGCCCACCCTCCTCGAGTCGGTGCCCAAAGACACGCTGCTCTACACGGCCGAGGCGTTTGGCCCCGTCGCGATGCTGGAGCCCTTTACCGACTTCGACGATGCGATCCGAATCGTCAACGACAGCCGATACGGCCTTCAGGCCGGGCTTTTCGTGCGCGACATCATGAAGATTCAGAAAGCATGGGACGAGCTGTATGTCGGAGGTGTCATCATTGGGGACGTGCCTTCATGGCGTGTCGACCACATGCCGTACGGCGGAGTCAAGGACAGCGGCATCGGCCGCGAAGGGATCCGCTTCGCCGTCGAGGAGATGACCGAGATCCGGCTGCTGGCGATCCGAAACGTGCCGCCAAAACCCGACTAGGAACGCCACCCACAACGACGAAAAAAGGGGTATGCTTCCGGCCCCGAGGAGGACCTGTGAGCGAAGAGCTACGTCGCGACTTCAACGAAAAGGGCATCAAGAAGGTCAAGGTCGGAGGTTTCGACGTCGACGGGGTGCTGCGGGGAAAGTACATCAGCCTCGAAAAGTTCTGGTCCGCGTTGGACAAGGGCTTTGGCTTTTGCGACGTCATTTTTGGATGGGACGTCTCCGACCAGCTCTACGACAACGCAAAGGTGACCGGCTGGGACACCGGCTATCCAGACGCGCTGGCCTGCATCGACGAGTCTACGTTTCGCGTTCTCCCAGACGCGCCGGACACCGCGAACTTCCTCGTCGACTTCTACGCGCAGGGTGGAGAGCCCCACCCGGCCTGCCCCCGCAATCTCCTCAAGAACGTGATCAAGCGAGCGAGCGAGGCCGGGTTCTCGGCGAAGTTCTCCGCCGAGTTCGAGTTCTGGGTCTTTCAGGAGACGCCACACTCGCTCCACGAGAAAGATTTCCGTGGCCTCGATCCATTGAGCCCGGGCATGTTCGGTTACTCATGGCTGCGCGCAGGACAGCACCAGGCGCTCGTCGACGACATTCTGGACACGTGCGAGGCGTACGACATCGAGGTCGAGGGGCTCCACACTGAGACGGGCCCTGGCGTATGGGAGGCGGCGCTTCGGTACGACGACGTGCTGGCCGCTGCGGACAAAGCCGCGCTTTTCAAGACGACGCTCAAGCAGATCTGCGCTCGCCACGACCTATCGGTCACATTCATGGCGAAGTGGAATGCCGATTTGCCCGGCTCGAGCGGCCACATTCATCAAAGCCTCTGGGACGCGGGCGGCCAGATCAACCTCTTCGCCGCGGCCGGCACCAATAACCTGAGCCAGACGGGCCTTCACTACCTCGGTGGGCTGGTCACGCTGGCGCCCGAGCTCACCGCCTTCTATTCGCCGTTCGTCAACAGCTACAAGCGCTACGTCCCGGGCGTTTGGGCGCCGTTGAACGCATCCTGGGGGATCGACAACCGCACCTGCGGCTCGCGCGTCATCCTCGGGCCGAGCGACCACGCCACGCGCATCGAGTTCCGGCAGACGGGGGCAGACATCAACCCCTACATCGCGATGGCCACGTGCCTCGGCTCGGGCCTTCATGGCATTGCCGAGAAGATCGAGCCTCCGGCAATGACCTCGGGCGACGCGACGAGCGAGGGTGAGGCAGCGCTCTCCCTTCCTCTCACACTCGAGGCGGCGGTGGAACGCCTGCGCGGCAGCGAGGCGGCAAGGGCAGCGCTCGGCGACGACTTCGTCGACCACTTCATTCGCACTCGGGACTGGGAGTGTCGCGAGTACCGCAAGGCCGTGAGTGATTGGGAGCTCCGCCGCTACTTCGAGGCGGTATAGAGGAGTCCCGATGCTGAAACGTTTCCTATCGGAACGCCCTCTCCGCCTGCCGCACATCAAGCCCTACGTCCCACGGCCGAGCGATCCGTCGATCTTCTGGTTCAACAGCGAACGCGACGACATCGTCTCGGACGTAGTAACGCGGATTTGCGTGGATCTCGAGCCGGATCGCTCGCGGCTCGAGATTGCGCTCAACGATGCCGCCTACCACGAAATCCGGCGACTCGAGCAGCAGCGAGACGAAGAGGCGCGCGCCCGGCTCGGGTACTGGCGCTCGATGATCCGCCGTATCGGCAAGATGGACGACACGGAGCAGCGGCGCGTTCTACACACCATCGTGACCGACATGACGCGCGACGTCGCCGGCAATTTTGATCCCCGTGTCTACCGATTCGCACGCCGCGCGGTGCCCCGAGTGATCGGCGGTGTCATGGAACCGCGGCGCCTCATGACAGCGGTACCCCAAGCACTCGATCGGGTCCTGCGGGTTCAAGGCGACGTAGAGCGCCTCCATCATCTGCAGAGTCAGGGAAGCCTGGTCTTTGTTCCGACACACTCTTCCAACCTCGACTCGATCGTCCTCGCGCAAGCGCTGGAGATCTCCGGCTTGTCGCCAGTCATCTACGGCGCAGGCAAGAACCTCTTCACCAACCCGATCATCAGCTTCTTCATGCACAACCTCGGGGCCTACCGAGTGGATCGGCGGGTTCGAGTCGGCTTATATAAGGACATACTGAAGCTGTACTCCCAGGTGATGATCGAGCGGGGTTATCACTCGCTCTTCTTCCCGGGAGGCACACGCAGTCGCTCCGGAATGATCGAGCGCCGCCTCAAGCTGGGCCTGCTCGGCTCGGCGGTCGAGGCCTTCACAACGAACCAAGTGCGCAGGATCGACCGCCCGGTCTGGTTCGTGCCCACCACCATCAACTACGCGCTGGTCCTCGAAGCGGAGACCCTCGTCAAAGACTGGCTCGTGGAAGAAGGCCAAGCCCGATATATCATCGAGGACGACGAGTTCTCGCAGATCGATCGCTGGGTCGCGTTCTTTCGCAAGCTGGTTGGGATGCGCGGGGCGTGCATCATTCGATTCGGTGACCCGATCGACCCGTTCGGCAACCGCGTCGACGGTCGTGGTCAGTCGCTGACGCCGACGGGGCGAGCGATCGATCCCGGCGGCTACGTCGAACAACGAGGAAAACCCGTCGTCGATGCGGTTCGGGACGCCGCCTACACGCGGGAGCTCGGAGAAGTGCTCGCGCAGCGCTACGAAGAGGACACGGTGCTGATGAGCACGCAGGTCGTCGCCCACGTGTTGTTCCGGCATCTCGTCCAGTCGACCCCCGGGATGGACCTCTTCGCGCGGCTACGGCTTCGCGGGGAGACCGGCATCGACCGCGAGGCGCTATGCAAGGAGCTCGGCCAGGCCCGCGATCGCTTGTGCGCGCTCGAAGCCAAGGGCCGAGTGCGAACGAGCGACGTGGTCAAGGAAGACACTCCAGCAGAACTTCTCGAACGCGCTCTGAATTTCTGGAACGGCTACCACGACTCGACGGCCGCCACGCTCGAAGGAGACCGTGTCGTCCTCGGTGACCCGTCCTTACTTTTCTACTACCAGAATCGCTTGGTGTCGTTTGCCGAAGAACTCGCCGACACCGAGCAGTTGCAGGCGGCATGCGAGATCGAGAAACTGGGGGTTCATCGATGAGCCTTCAAATCGGAGTGGTCGGCGCAGGCGGGTTTGGCCGCGCCATCGCGATAGCGTCGGCACGGCACGGACACGAGGTCGTTCTGTGGAGCCGGCGAGGTCGCGAGCTTCCCGATCCAATTCGAGTTTCGACCGACATTGCTGACAGCCAGAATTGCGAGCTGGTATTCCTGGTGGTGCCTGCGCGCCACGCAGTGGAGGTCACCGAGCGACTGGGCGAGGTCCTCGATGGGCGGCACTCGATGGTCCACGTCAGCCGCGGCCTGGTCGGGGCGGAGCTCAAGACCATCACTCAACTGATTCGCGACAAAACGGTGTGCCGCAGGATCGGTGCACTCGCAGGTCCGCTCGTTGCAGACGCGTTGGCCGAGGGGCGGCCCAGCGGGGCGATTCTCGGAACCGGCTTCCCAGAGCTAACCAGGATGGTGCGCGAGGCGTTGGGCGGCGCGGGGCTTCGAATCTACGAAACCCGCGACGTGATCGGTGTAGAGCTCGCGAGCGCTACGGTGGGGTTCCTGACGGTGGTGCTGGCGTACGCTCAAGAGGTGGGCCTGGACCCAAGCACTCTTGCGGTGCTGGCAACACGGGGGATGGTCGAGGTATCCCGCATCGGCCAGACCCTCGGGGCCAAAGAGTCGACCTTCATGGGCCTCGCTGGCCTCGGCGACCTGATCGCAGCGGTGGCGGGAGACCAACGCCCGGAGCTCCGACTCGGCCGTGCTCTGGCACAGGGGGCTGATCTCACCAGCGCCGTCGGCGAAGCGGGCGCTTATGTCGAGGGCATCGAGGTCGCCGGCCACCTGATCGAGCACGCGCAACGACTCGGGTTGGAAACACCAATTTCGTCCACGTTTGTTTCCGTGGCCGAGGGCCGCATGAGCCAGGATGATGCTATTCAAGCGCTGATGGAGAGGCGTGTAGGCAAAGAATGACCGCTACTCGAGACCTGATCCTCTGGAGTTTCCCTACCCGCGTGGTGCTCGGCGAGGGGGCAGCAGCACAGTGCGCCAGCGAGGCACATCAACTCGGCGCCACGCGCGTGCTGTTGGTCTCCGACCGCGGTGTCGAGCAAGCGGGCTTGCTCGATTCGATCCGCAGCGCCCTCGACGCAACCGGGCTCCCGCACGAATCTGTGCTCGACGTCTCCTCCAACCCACTCGAGTCCGAGGTGCTCAGCGCGGCTCGTGCGTTCGACGAGTTCAAAGCTGACTTGGTACTGGGCGTCGGCGGCGGCAGCGTGCTCGATGTCGCCAAGCTCGTCCGCCTGGCGGTGACGCACCCAGGCCCTCTCGCGCAGTACGACGACGCGATGGGTGGCAACGCCAAGATCGACGGGCCTCTCCCCCACATGATCGCGATCCCGACCACCGCCGGAACGGGCAGCGAAGTTGGTCGCAGCGCCGTAGTGACGATTCAGGCCACGAATCGCAAGACCGTAATCTTCTCACCACTCCTGCTGCCGGAAGTCGCGATTCTGGATCCCGCCATAACCCAAACCATGCCCCCGGCCATGACGGCGGCAACCGGCATGGACGCCCTTACCCACTGCATCGAGGCCTACGCGTCGATCGGCGATCACCCCATGGCCGACGCGATAGCACTTGGCGGTGTTCGCCTTTGTCGTCGCTCACTCAAGGCGGCGACCGACGACGGCAACGACTTGAAAGCGCGCGGAGACATGCTCAAGGCGGCGATGATGGGGGCCGTGTCATTCCAAAAAGGCCTCGGGGCTTGCCATTCCCTGGCGCATCCGCTGTCGGCCGAGCTCGGAATGCACCACGGGCTCGCCAACGCGATTTGTCTCCCGGCCGTGCTCGACTTCAATCGCGTTGCCGTCCCCGACCGCATCGCCGAGGTCGCTCGACAGCTCGACGTCCGCGGCAACGACGAGAGCACACTGTCGTTCGAATGCGCCGGCGCAGTTCGGGCACTTCGACAGACGATTGGCCTGCCTTCCAGTCTCCACTCTCAGGGCGTCCAAGAGAGCGACTTGCCACGGCTGGCAGCGCTTGCCTTCGCCGACCCGTGCCATCAGCAGAACCCTCGTCGATGCACCGAGGACGACCTCCTCGCCCTCTACAAAGCAAGCTTCGACGATGGCTAGACGCAAGAAGGGGAAGCTCGAGTCGGTCGCCAAGCTCCTAAAGGGCGTCTACCCTGCACCCGATCAACTCGAAGCGGCGAAGGTGTTCGCGTGGTGGAGCCGCTCGGTGCCCCCACGCATCCTGGAACACGCGCGCCCCGTGAGGCTTTCCCGGGGCGTGCTCATCGTCCACGTTAGCTCCTCGGTATGGGCGAACGAGCTGCACTACCTAACCGACGATCTTCTCACGCGGTTGCGCGAACACGCGCCAGCAACCCCCATCGAAAAGATCCGGTTCCAAGTGGGGCCGCTTCCTGACATTCCGAAGCGCCTCCGCGATACGCCGCCACCACCTGAGCCGGTGCGGTTGGCATCGTTGCCGGAGGAGCTGGGACGCGCGTTGAGCCGCGTTGAGGATGACGCGCTGCGGAAGGCGATCACCGAGGCAGCGACGACCAGTTTGGCGAGGATACGGAAGCCGCCCCAGGACTAGGCGGCAGCACTGGCGCTGGCGCTCTTACCGAGGGTGCCTCGCCGCGCGCACCATCGCTTCCAGAATCTCCGGCCCCTCGGGCGACGCCAGCCGCTCGCAGACATCCTCTGGCAACGCCAGCGTCACCGCACGCAGCCTGCACTCGGTTACCAGCGAAAGCGTCACCCCCAGCTCCTTGGCAATGCGCCCCATCAGGTCGACGCCCGGGTCTGCCACCTCTGCGTTTTCTAAGCGAGCAATCGTGCGTCGGGAGACGCCTACTCGCTGGGCGAGGTCGAGCTGGCCGATGCGGTTGCGGAGCTCGCGTAGAATCGGGATGTTGGCGGAAATGACATTGATAGTGGCCATGAGCGGACAATATCGCCCATCGAAGGCTAGAACAAGGCCGCTATTGCCGGCTGAGTCCCTGGGTCAAGCCGGCCACGAGCTCGCGAACCGCGCCCACTGCTTGCTCGGGGCTCGCGGCGTCTTCGATCGTGCGGACGACGGCGCTTCCGACCACGACACCGTCGACATGGGGCGCGACGGTCGCCACGTCACTTTTGGTCTTCACGCCGAACCCGATCGCGACCGGACAACCAAGCTCTCGCTGCAACGCACCGGCGCGCTCCGACGCGCTGGCCAGATCCACTGCCTTGGAACCCGTCACGCCTGTCATCGAGACATAGTAGATGAACGACGTCGCCGCGTCGGCGGCTTGCGCGATGCGCTCCGGGTTGCTCGTGGGGGCGATGAGCGGAACGAAGTCGAGACCCTTTTCGACTGCCGATCCTCTGAGTCCCGCGCTTTCCTCGGGCGGGAGATCGACGACGAGAAACCCGTCCGCGCCACTGTCAGCGGCGTCAGCAGCGAGTTTCTGCTCACCGTAGGAGAGGATCGGGTTGTAGTAACCAAACAGCAGAATGGGCACATCCGTGCGCTCTCGGATCACGCGCACCGTGTCGAGCACCTTGGCGAGGGTGGTCCCCCCGCGCAGGGATCGCTCGGCTGCCCGCTGAATCGCGGGTCCATCGGCGGTCGGGTCGCTGAAGGGAACGCCAAGCTCGATGACATCGGCGCCCGCATCAGCGGCGGCCACCACGAGGTCGGCTGTCGTGCCCAGGTCGGGGTCACCCGCGCACAGGTAGATCACCAGTGCCGCGCGGTTGTCTTTTTTCGCGTTCTCGAACGCGTCAGCAATACGGCCCACGTGCGTCAGCCCCTTTCCTCGAGCTTTTCGAGTACCGTCTCGAGGTCTTTGTCACCGCGGCCTGACAGGCACACCAAGATGTCGGCGTCCGGGCCAAGCTCCTTGGCGACCGTCGGCAGATACGCGAACGCATGGCTCGTCTCGAGCGCAGGAATGATCCCCTCGGTGCGGCAGAGCTGCTGAAACGCGTCGAGCGCGGCGTCATCCGTGACCGCCCCGTAGGTCGCGCGCCCGGTGTCTTTGAGCCACGCGTGCTCCGGCCCGACACCCGGATAGTCGAGGCCAGCGCTAATCGAGTGGGCTTCGACAATCTGCCCATCCGCGGTTTGAAGGACGTAACTCTTGGCGCCGTGCAAGACGCCCACGCCGCCCGCGCACAACGGGGCGGCATGGCGGCCGGTCTCGATCCCTTCGCCCGCGGCTTCGACGCCGATCAAGCGAACCGCCTCGTCATCGATGAAGGCTGCGAAGATCCCCATTGCGTTCGAACCGCCGCCGACACAGGCAACGACCGCATCGGGAAGCTTGCCGGCTTGCTCGAGCATCTGCGCCCGCGCCTCCTGACCGATCACCGACTGGAAGTCGCGCACGATCTGTGGGTATGGATGCGGACCTGCCACCGAACCGACGCAGTAGTGCGTGGTGCGGACGTTGGTGACCCAATCACGGAGAGCCTCGTTCATCGCGTCCTTCAGGGTCGAGGACCCCGAAGTGACCGAGTGCACCTGCGCGCCGAGTAGCTCCATCCGCCGCACGTTGGGCGCTTGGCGGCGGACATCTTCCGCCCCCATGTACACCTCACAGGGCAGCCCCATCAGCGCGCACGTGGTGGCGGTAGCGACGCCATGCTGACCCGCTCCGGTCTCGGCGATGATCCGGGTCTTTCCCATCCGCTTCGCCAACAAAATCTGGCCAAGCGTGTTGTTCACTTTGTGAGCGCCGGTGTGGCAGAGGTCCTCGCGCTTGAGCCAGATCCGACACCCGATCTCCTCCGAGAGACGGGACGCAAAATACGTGGGCGTCTCGCGCCCGGCGTACTGGTGGAGGAGCGAATCGAGATCCGCCTGGAAGGCCGGATCTCGCTGAGATTCCCGGTAAGCCTGCGTCAGCTCGTCGAGCGCGGGCATGAGAGTCTCGGCGACATAGCGTCCGCCATAGGGACCGTAGCGCCCGGAGGCCGGTTCGGGGGGTTGCATGAGGCGCGGAACGTAGCGCATAGGAGAGCCGGACGCATGCATATGAATGAGCCAACGAAGACGACCCTGCCGCCTTTCGACCAACAGGCCTTCGAGCGAATGATGGGGCTAACCGGAATCCTGTATCAGTGGTTTCAGCCGACGATGGAAGGCGCGGAGAATATCCCTGCGGAGGGAGGCGCCCTCCTGGTGACCAACCACGGAAACTTCGGCCTAGACCTCATGGTACTCGTTGCGCTCTTCTACGAGCGACTCGGCCGGGTGCTTCGATCCCTTGGCGACCGTGTGGTCTTCGCGACTCCGATCTTCCGCGACCTCGCGCGCACGATGGGCGTCATCGAGGGCGAACCGGAAGCGACGGTGCGCCTCCTCCAGAACGACCAACTGGTCCTGGTGTACCCGGGCGGCGCCAAGGAAGCGTTGTCAACGCCGGAAGACGTATACCGCTTGCAGTGGGAGGGCAGCCGCGGTTTCATCCGCGCAGCCCTTCGCGCCCAGAAGCCAATCATCCCCGTTGCTGGCATCGGCAACGAGGAACTCTACGTCCAAGTCGTGCCGAAAGACCGCGTCCGGGAAAGCCGCCTCGGCCAGCTCGTCTCCCAATTCCTCGGCGAGAAATACGTCATGCCGATCTACATGGGTCTCGGAGTGCTCCCGTTCCCAACAGAGCTGCACTACCTCATCGGCGAACCCATCCACCTACCCTACGGCCCAGAGGCGGCGAACGATGACGACATCGTTGCGGCGCTGCACCAACAGGTAACCGAGGCAACACAGAAATTGATCAATCGGGGCCTCGACCAACGCGACCAACTGACCGCGAACGGCGAACCCCTAACCGCCGACCGCTGACGGCCGAACCGCTACTGCTTGCGCTGAACTCGGCTGAAGCACCAGACGCCACCGTCGGCTTCGACGAGCCGCCAGCCTTCTGCACCGAGACCCGAGAACTGCTGCGTCATCGCTTGAGGCTTCTTGCTCGGACGAACGCACTTGTATTCCCACTTGTGCGAGCCCCATTTTCCGTGACAGCCCTGGTGCGCTTTGCTCTTGCCGCAGTGCGCGCAAGCTTTGCCCTCCTTGCAGTACGGGCACGTCTTGCCCTCGTCGCAATGCGGGCAGGTCTTACCGGCGGCGCAATGCGGGCACGCATCACCCTTTGCGCAGGTTTGACAGGACACGTCCTTGCCATCGGTCTGGGATTGGGCGGGCGTGCCGCCAAAGGCGAGCCACATCAGGCCAGCGGTGAGAGCGGAAGCTAGAAGTACAGGACGCATGTTTCCTCCTCGAGTTGACGCACGCAGGCTAGCACGCTGGCATTGGCATTGGCACGGTCGCTAGGCGGACTTCGCTGCAGCGACGAACCGTCGCACTAGCGCCGGGTCTTTGCGCCCCGGCGCGGACTCCACCCCGGACGCGACATCGACACGAAAGGGCCTCACTGTGCGCACCGCCTCGGCAACGTTGTCGGTGGTCAAGCCTCCGGCGAGGGTCAGCTTCCGCTCCTTGGCGACAGCGGCAGCAATCTCCCAATCGAAGGTGCGGCCGGTGCCGCCGGGCATGCCGGGCACACTGGCGTCGAGCAGGAGGTGCTCGCCCGGATAGGTCCGCGCGAGCTCGATGGCTGAACCGTCCTTCACCCCGATCGCCTTGTAGGCATTCGGCAAGAGCGCGGCGAGCAGCTCGGGCGGCTCCTCACCGTGGAGCTGAGCCCACCGAATGCCCGTTTCCCGCAAGATCTCACGCACCTGGTCGAGTGCGAAATCGACAAATATCCCGACCATGGCGGCGCGGTCTCGCGAAGCCTCCACAATCTGGCCAGCCCTCGAAACATCCACACACCGGGCCGAGCCTGGCCAAAAGTTGAGACCAATCGCATCGGCGCCCGCCTCGATGCAACGCACTGCGTCGTCAACCGTGGTTAACCCACAGATTTTGACCTCAACCATGCCCGGAGGATGGGACAGTAGTGTCTCATCGTCCAACCTCTCCATGACCACTTGCGGAGCGGGGACCCCCGACCTAGAACGCGTTCCAGTTTGCCCCGGAAGGACGGGCATTACCGCGCCGACGGGATTAGAATCGACAATTGAGCATGGAAACATCTGCCGCTGCGCGCGTTCAGCCCAGCCCGCGCGAAATCTTAGACACCGTTGTGATTCGCTTCGCGGGCGATTCCGGCGACGGGATGCAACTCACAGGTAACCAGTTCACCACGGCTACCGCCGACGCCGGAAACGATCTTGCGACGTTCCCGGACTTCCCTGCGGAGATTCGCGCGCCGGCCGGCACCACTTATGGTGTCTCTGGCTTCCAGATCCACTTCGCCTCGCACCACATACAGACGCCTGGTGACGCGCCCGACGTATTGGTCGCCATGAACCCCGCGGCCCTCATGGTGAACACCGACATTCTCAAGACCGGCGGTTTGGTCGTCGTCAACAGCGGCGCGTTCACCCCAAACAATCTCAAGAAGGCCGGCTACGAGAACAACCCACTCGAAGACGGCACCCTCGATCGCTTTCGTGTATTGGCCCTCGACGTCACGAAGCTGACCCTCGACGCCGTGAAAGATGTCGGCCTTGGGTCCAAGGAGGCTCACCGCTGCAAGAACATGTGGACGTTGGGCCTCATGTACTGGCTCTTCGGGCGCGAACGCGCACAGACGATCACGTGGCTCAAAGGAAAGTTCGCAAAGCACCCCAAGCTCGCTGAGGCAAACATCGCCGCACTCAACGCCGGCCATATCTACGGCGAGAACGCGGAGTTGCCGCACGGAATCAACGCATACGAGGTTCCCTCGGCCAATCTAACACCTGGCGAATACCGCAACATCAGCGGAAACGAAGCGACGGCCTGGGGCCTCGTCACCGGCGCGCGGCTTGCCGGCCTCAAGGTGATGTACGGCTCCTATCCCATCACGCCGGCGTCGAATCTGTTGCACAACTTGGCGCGCCTCAAGCACTTCGGAGTGACGACCTTCCAAGCGGAAGACGAGATCGCAGCGGTCGGGGCGGCTATCGGCGCAAGCTTCGGCGGCTCGATCGGCGTCACGGGCACTTCCGGTCCCGGCCTCGCATTGAAGTCGGAAGCCATTGGGTTGGCGATAATGGCCGAGCTGCCATTGGTCATCGTCAACGTCCAACGCGGCGGGCCTTCAACCGGGCTTCCGACAAAGACCGAGCAATCGGATCTCTTCCAGGCAGTCTGGGGACGCAATGGTGATGCGCCTCTCGCTGTGCTGGCCGCCGCAACACCGGGCGACTGCTACTACATGGCGATCGAAGCCCTTCGCCTCGCGGTGACGTACATGACACCCGTCATCTTGCTCACCGACGGCTACCTCGCGAACAGTGCAGAGCCTTGGCCGCTCCCTGATCTCGACGCGCTCGAACCGTTTCCGGTCGCGTTCCACAAGGACCCCGAGGGCTTCCATCCGTTCTCGCGCGACGAGGACACTCTAGCTCGTGTGTGGGCCATTCCGGGGACACCCGGTCTCGAACACCGCATCGGTGGGCTCGAGAAGGGCCGGGACAGCGGCCACATCTCCTATGACCCCCACAACCATCACCTAATGACCAGGGTTCGGCACGACAAGATTGCCGGAATTGCGACGGACATCCCACCCGCAAAGATCGACCAGGGCGACGACCAGGGCGACTTGCTCGTAGTCGGCTGGGGATCGACGTACGGTTCGATCAGTCAATCTGTGAGCATACTGCGCGAGAAGGGTCACCAGGTATCGCACCTGCACCTTCGCAACATCTGGCCGCTTCCGCTGGGGCTCGAGAAGCTACTTCGGTCGTTCCACAGCGTCCTGGTCCCCGAGCTCAACAACGGACAGCTGGTGAAGTTACTTCGGGCCGAGTACCCGGTCGAGGCCGAGAGCTTGCCCAGGGTGACCGGACAGCCCTTCCGCATTGGTGACCTCGTCCAAGCGATGGAAGAGCGTCTGCAGGGGAGCACAAAATGAGCCCAAACTCGCCAAAAAAAGAATACACCCGCAAGGACTTCAGTTCGGATCAGGAAGTTCGCTGGTGCCCCGGTTGTGGCGACTACGCGATCCTCGCCGCCGTACAGCGCACTCTGCCGAGCCTTGGTTCGGCCCCGGAGAACACGGTGTTCATCTCCGGCATCGGCTGCTCGAGCCGGTTCCCCTACTACATGAACACCTACGGTTTTCACACGATCCACGGTCGCGCACCTGCGATCGCGACCGGGCTCAAGCTCGCCAACCCCGACCTCGACGTATGGGTCGTCACCGGCGACGGCGACGGTCTCAGCATTGGCGGAAACCATCTGCTTCACGTGTTGCGCCGCAACATCGATCTACAGATCATGCTGTTCAACAATCAGATCTATGGTCTGACGAAGGGGCAGTACTCGCCGACGTCGCAGGTCGGCAAGGTCACTCCTTCGAGCCCGCTCGGCTCGATCGACCAACCTATCGTGCCGGCACGTTTCGCCTTGGGGGCCCGCGCGACGTTCGTGGGTCGGGCCTTCGACACCTCGAAGAGACTCCCCGATGCGTTGAAGGCGGCGCGCGAGCACAAGGGCGCGTCGTTCCTCGAGATCCTCCAGAACTGCCCCGTCTTCAACGACGGCGTCTTCGATCTCATCACCGATCGCAAGACCGGTCCCGCATACCAACTTTGGCTCGAGCACGGGCAACCGATGAAGTTCGGCGCCAACGGCGAAAAAGGCCTGCGGTTGAACCCTGGAGCGCTGAACCTCGAAGTCGTGACGATCGGCGAGGAAGGCATCACCGAAGCGGACCTCGTCGTTCATGACGAAACCAACCCAGCGCTCGCATGGATGCTGACCGACCTGCCAGAGGTCATCGCGCTCGGCGTGCTCTACCGTCAGCCGGGCCCGGTCTACAACGAAAGCGTCCAGGTGCAGCGCGATCTCGCGAAAGAGCGCTTCGGCGAGCCGGACCTACATGCCCTTCTTCGACAAGGGCACACCTGGACCGTCTCCTGACGCGGGGCTGTCGCTCGCCGGCAAGGTCAACACGATGCGAAGGCCGTGCGGCTCGCGCACCCCTGCAGTGACGTAGCCGCCGTAACGCGACGCCAAATCTGCAAGCCCGGTTAGTTCGAGTCCTACTTTCGGGCGGCGATCGAGCTTCGTGAAAGGGGTAAAAAGCACGCGAAGCTCCTTTTCGCTCGGGCTGGCCCCGTCGTCTTCCATCGTCAGCGCGGCGGCGGAACCGACGACGCGTGTGGCGACGCGAATCGATGTGACGGCCATGCTCTTCGCCATGAACTGAGCCACGCCAGACAACGCCTCCCTGGCCGCCCAGACATCGAGCTGTACCGTCACATCTTCGACGCTCAGGTCGAGTTGGACGGTGGCGCCGAGCTCTGAAACAGCGTTGGTCACGAGATCGTTGAGGGAAAGATCTCGCGACCGGACAGGTTCTTGTCCGGCGAGGACCGCCAGGTGGCGCATGAGCTCGCGACCGTCTTCCGCCGCGTCACGGATTTCGCCCATGTACTTCTCGAGCGCCTCGGCGTTCGAGGCGTTCCTTTTGGCGAGATGGGCGTTGCCGATGATCACCCCGAGGATATTGTTGACTTCGTGAGCGATGCCGGCTGAAAGGTCCCTCACGGCCTGCATTCCCTCCGGATGCAAAATGCCTTTCCTTGCTGGCTCGGATTCGTCGTCGGCCATTGCGATCAAACCTCGAGGAGCTTCTTCACTGCGCGAATGACTCGCGGCGCTTGAATTGGCTTTTCGATATAAGCATTTGCACCCAACGCCAACGCTCGGTCCCGATCATGGGGCGCGTTTTCCGTCGTGATGATCACGATGGGCGTCTGTGTGTGTCGTGGATCTGCTCGAACATGGCGCACCAGCTTCAAGCCGTCCATCACAGGCATGTTGACATCCGTCAACACGAGGTCGAATCGGTGTGCTGCGAGCGCGCGGATGCCCGCCAGGCCGTTCTCGGCCTCGACGACCTCCATTCCAGGGATTCGTTGGAGAGACTCCGCCAACATGTTGCGCATCGTCTTGGAATCTTCGACTACGAGGCATCGGTACCGGCGCATAGCTAATTCAATCCTACGATACGACGCCGAGTGCTCAAAGTTCGAGCCTCATTTGCCGCTTGGACGGGCAAGCTCGGCGAGCATGTCGCCGAGGGACCAAATCCCCAGTGATTGATGCCGTACCCCCGTCCGTTGCGCAGCCAGGGGCATTCCTGAGACAACCGCGGTCTCGGGGGCCTCGAGCAACACCAGTCCGCCTCGATCGGAGATGTCACGCACCCCCGCCGCACCGTCGTCGCCCATTCCGGTGAGCACGACGGCTATCGCCCTATCACCGAGCACGCGCGCCGCAGAGCTGAAGAGCTGATTGACCGAGGGAATGTAGTGGGAGCCCTGGTTGGGCTCTACCACTCGGATCGCGGGTCCACGATCCGAAGGGACGACCTCGATACACCGACCGCCCGGACATACATAGGCATGCCCCCGTGCGAGGCGCTCGTACTGCTTGGCTTCCGACACCTGCACCACACCTGTCCTATCGAGGCGAGCTGCAAACGTCCGGGTGAAGCGCGGCGGCATATGCTGCGCGATGACCAGGGCAGCGTCGACGTCATCGTGCAAGTGCCTGAACAAAGTGACCAAAGCCTTTGGACCTCCGGTCGAGGCACCGATGACGATGACCTTGCCCGGCGCCCTCTTGAGCACGGAGGGTTCACGCTCGTTGCTCTGAGGCTCCCGAACATCCGCGTCGAGCGCCAAGCCACCAAGGGTCGTCCTGCGAATCGCCAGCGGCGATAGCTGTTGGACAACTCGCACTTTTTCGTGGAGCTGCTGTCGTAGCCTCTCGAGCGGCGCATCTTCGCCTTGAGGTTTCTCGAGGAAGTCGATCGCACCGAGCTCGAGCGCGCGAAAAACGTTCTCCTTCGCCGAGAGCCCAGACACGACCACGACCGGAAGGGGGTGACGGTCCATCAGCAGCTGAAGAAACTCGAACCCGTCCAGCCGGGGCATCTCCAAGTCCAACGTGATGAAGTCCGGCGGCTTCCCTTCCACCACCCGCAGGGCATCCGCGCCGTCACTTGCGACATCGACGTGGGAAACGCCGGGAATCTCGCGCAGTATCGCGGCGATCGTGCGCCGGTTCAACGAAGAGTCGTCTACGACCAGTGCACGGAGCTCCCTCACCTACAGCCTCCTCGGGGGCAGCTCAGTGTAGGGGATCGGGCGCCGGTAGACGATGTCGGTGGACAGCTGCGCGATTTCGAAGGCAGTGGTGGACTGGAGCAGCGACTCGCTGTGCCCCAGGAGCAAATAGCCGCCGCGGTTCAATCGCTGGTAAATCGTCTCGAGAACCTTGCGTCGCGACGCGTCGTCGAAATAGATCAGGACATTTCGACAGAAAGTGACATCCACGCGTCCCACGATGGCGGCACGCCGCTGATTCATCAAGTTGACATGCCCGAAATGACACATCGACCGAATGCGCGGATGAACCTGCCTGCCCTCGTCGGTGTCGATGAAGTAGCGTTGGTATTCGGGAATCATCGCTCTGAAGCTTGCCGAGCTGTAGGTGGCTCCACGCGCCTTCCGCAGCACGCGGCGAGAGATGTCGTTGCCGAAGACGCGGATGTCCCACCCCTCGAAGAGACCCGTCGCGTCGACGAGCATTGCAATCGTGTAAACCTCTTCCCCACTCGAGCACCCCGCGCTCCACACATCGAGCCGCTTGGATCCGCGCGCCAGAGCCCGCCCTCGCACGACGGGAAGGATTTCATCGGTGAACGCTCGAAGTTGGTAAGCTTCGCGGAAGAAATAGGTTTCGTTGGTTGTCAGAACCTCGGCGGCGGCCTCGAGCTCCACGTCCGCTCTCGGGTGATACCGCAGGTAGCGGTAGTACTCGGCGAAATCATCGATGCCGAGCTCGCGAAGGCGTTCCCGCAGACGTCGCTCGACGATATAAGCGGAGTCGTCCGCGAAGTAGATGCCGCAAAACTGGTTGACGAAATCCCGAAGGAGGCGGAATTCCTTGAGGTCCAGGGTCGGCCCTACGTCGTGCAGTAAGGTCACGTCACCCTCCGAGCAGACCGCTCTCGATCGCGTGCCTAACCATCGAATCATCCTCGCGCGCGAGCGCCTCGGTCAAAAGCGTTCGCGTGCGCTCAGTGTCGAGAGAGAGAAGCAACTTGATCGCCTGCATACGAACGTTCCAGGCCGAATGTTGGAGGCCCAAACTCACGAGCCGCTCGGCGTCACGCGTGGGCAACGTGCGAGCCGCGCGAAGCCCGGCCTGAAACACCTCGTCGTCGGAGTGAGAGAGCGCATGCTCGGCCGCCGCCGCGACCTCAGAATCCCCCAACCATGCAAGGGCATCGAGCGCCGCGGCAATGACGACGGGCTCTTGGTCTTCTAGCAGGGCTCGAATGCGGGGAATGGCTCCGCTGGCCTCGCGCCGGCCGAGGGCGAGAGCGGCCTCAGCCCGGATCGGAGGGAACGGCGAATCGAGCGCGGTGCTGAGGGGGGCGTTGGCCTCGCTCGTGCTCATCTGACCGAGCGTTCGAACCGCGGCGATTTGAACGTCGATGTCCTCATCCGCGACCGCATATCCAATCAGTTGCGCCACGTCGGTGGCGTTCGCAATCGCCAGCGCCTGAACCACTGCCCGGCGCGTGCGTGGATCGCTGCTGTGCAACCCGCGTTTGAGCATCTCGACCGCGCCCTCGGAAGCTAGACGGGAGAGCACATGTGCAATGTCGGCGCCCCCCGGACCATCGAGGTCAGCCCGCTCGAGCGCTGCCTCGACGAGGGCTGGCACCCGTTTGGCGAGGGTCTCGAGCGCGGCGGTTGCCGCTGCGCGAAGCTGATGCGCCGGGCTGCTCAAGCATTCGACGAGCGCGCGGCAGTCGCGGGGCTCCCCCCACCAACGGAGGCTCTCGGCCGCGGCGGCACGCACGTCATCCGTTGCATCGGTCAAGTCCCGCTCGATCAAGCTCCGAATTCGATCGCGCGTACCGGCTGGAACCGCATCGAGATGCCGATAGCTGAGCTCGGCCGCAAGCTCGAGAGAAATTGCCCAAACCCGCGGCTCGCCGTGACGGTGCATCAGCAGCGGCTCGATGAGCCCGGGGCCCCAACTGCGTAGGGCCTCGACTGTTTCCGGGTTGGCAACGTCGTCGGCGACCGCATGTAGGACGGCTTCGAGGGAATTCTCGTCCCTACACAGCACTGCAAGATAGGCGGCACCTTGCCGAGTCGCGGTGTCCCCGTGAAGGAGAGCCTCGTGGACCGCGTGCCGGAACGATTCATTCGCGGCGCTCAACCGCTCGATCAGCTCGGCGCGATGAACCTCCGCCTCGCTCGTGAGATCCGCAATGGCGCGCAAGGCCGCTGAGGAGGTCTGCGGCGAGGCATCCGTCGCAAGGTCGAGAAGAAACTCGAGTGCCTGGGGATCGCCCGTCCTTCCGAGAAGCTCGGCCGAGATCCGACGAACAATCGCGTCTTCGACTGCCGGCCGCAGCTCTTCCCAGGGAACACGTGTGCCCAACCGGGTGAGCCCCTCGAGAATGGAGATGCGGAGAAACAGGTGGGGAGTGGAGATCCGCTGCTGGAGAAGGCGTTCTGCGCGGGCGCCCCCGATGCAAACCAAGGCCTCGACCGCCGCCGCAGCCACATTTGCGTCCGAGCCTCGAATCAGCAACTCGAGATGATCGATCATCTGAGGATCTCGGGTCTTTCCCATCGCCTCGACGAGGAACTTCCGCACGCCGTCTCCGGCGGCTTCGCAAGCTTTGACGAACTTGTCGGCCCTGCCCTGAGCAACCACCCCGAGAACCTCGATGGCCGCGTTCCGCAGGCCAATGTTGTCGGTCTCGACCACTCGAACCAGAAGCGCATCAATCAGCGCATCTTTCTCGCTCGTTTGCGCCGCAAGCGAGGTCGCTTCTCTTCGGACGCGCCAATCCGCATCGGACAGGGCGTCGAGAATCTGGGTCAGCGGCGGCCCCTGAGGACGCAGGCTCATTCGATAGACCGCCTGACGCCGGACGTCGGGGTCGGCGGAGTGAAAAGCCTCTTCGAGCCGATCGCTGGTCACGGCGCCTCCGAAGGCAGGGAGGGCACCTCGCCTGGGTCAATGGCCATTGCGGGCTCGACGAGCCGTTCGGGATCCAGCCGGAAGACGAGCCGACCATGGTGTCGGTAGGCGGAGGTGATGCCTCGCCCGCGATGCTGCTCGTCCAGCACCGGCACGTCCCGCTGGTCGCTCTCTGCAGACGAGAATACGTCGAGGACGGCATCGACGACGACCCCAACGAGCATTCTGTTGGTTTCGACAATGATCCACTTGGTTCGTCGACTCATCTCTTGCGCCTGCAAGCCAAAGAGGCGGCGCAGATCGACGACCGCCACGACTTGCTCCCGGTAGTCCGCGACTCCAAGGACGAAGGGACGCTCGCGCGGCAGCTCGACGATCGGAAGCGGGTTGACGATTTCACGGATACTCGCCACCTCGAGCGCATACGAGACCGTGCCGACCTCGACCCGAATCAAGTCTTTAGCAAGTGTTGCGCTGTATGCTCGGCCTCCGCTCACTTCACTCCCCCAACAAAGATACGGGATCGATCAGAATCAACATTTCCTCGTCCTCAGTCGACGAAGCGGAAGGAACGCGACCTACTCCGACGACGTACTCGGAAAGGTCGGCACCCATGTCACTCGCGTACTCGATCTGGTCAGGCTGCATGCGGTACACCTGAATCACGCGGTCCACGGCGACGCCGATGAGCTCTTCCCCATTGTCGACCAACAACACGCGCCCGTACGGCTCTGTCTGCTCCACCTCTAGGTGCAACAGCTTGGGCAAGTCGATCAGCGTGATGATCTGGCCTCTCACCGCAATGACGCCAAGGAAGTGCTCGGGCGCGCGCGGAACCTCCGTCAGCGGGGGCGGCACCAGAATCTCTCGCACCGCGGACAGCGGAAAACCGTACGCCTCATTACCCGCCCACACCGCCAACACCGCGAGTGCCCCGGTGTCCCCGTCCGGGTCGGGCGTCAGCGTCGCCTTGTGCGCGGTCAGGCTCACGGGCGTGTCTCCAGGGCGCGGGGTGCGTCTGGCCCATCGAAGTATTCGGCGAAGAGCGCCGGCGCATCGAGTACCAGCGCGACTTTCTGGTCTCCCAAGTCCGTCGCACCGGCAAAGCCCCGAACCGACGCTAGGCTCTTGCCGAGGGCCTTGATGATCACGTCTTCCTGACCGATGAGCCCATCGACAACAAATCCGAGCTCTCGCGTCCCCATCGAGCCGACGACGACGAAGCGCCCCTCCTCGCGACTGGAGCCACGGAAGCCAAACACGCGTGCGAGATCGCAAATCGCGAGCGTCTCACCGCGCAGGGTGATGACTTCGCGACCTTGGATGGTGCGCACGTCCTCTGGCACGTACGGAATCGCTTCACGAACCGCCGTGATCGGCAAGGCAAAGGTGCGCGACGCGACCGTGACGATGAGCGCGCGAATGATCGCGAGCGTGATCGGGAGAGTGACGGTGATCTTCGTCCCAATGCCCTGCTCACTCTCGATCGAGATCATCCCGCCCAATCGAAGAATGTTGGTCTTGACGACGTCCATGCCAACGCCTCTGCCGGACAAGTCGGTGATCTCGGAGCGAGTACTCAGCCCGGGGAGGAATACCAAGTTGAGCATCTCCTGGCGCGTGAGCTCCTGACTGACGTCTGCGCTCAACAGACCTCGCGACACCGCGGTTTCGCGGAGCTGCTGGGCGTTCATACCGCCACCATCGTCCTCGACCTCGATGACGACGTTGCTGCCCTTGTGATAGGCGTTGAGTGCGAGGGTGCCTTCCGGAGGCTTGGCGACGCGGGTCCGCGCATCCCCAGATTCAATGCCGTGGTCGATAGCATTTCTGATCAGGTGCATCAGCGGGTCGGTCAGCTCCTCCACGATGAGCTTGTCGACCTCGGTGTTCGCGCCAGTGATAACTAGCCTGACCTCTTTATCATGCTCGCGCGCAGCCTGCCGGACGATCCGAGCGAGCTTGTTGAACACCTGGCCTAGCGGCACCATGCGAACGTCGAGGATCCCCGTGCGAAGCTCGGAAAGTTGGCGCTCGAAGCCGCGGCCGATGCGGTCCAGATCCATGAGCGACTGACGATGCCTCGACTCACCCTTGAAGCGATCGACGATTCGATTGACGGCGCTCCGCACCAAGGCAAGCTCCCCCACGACGTTCATCAGGTGGTCGAGCTTGCGAATGTCCACACGAACCGAGTTGGCGATCGAACGGATCGATGCTTGGCCCAGGTCCTCTTCGGGTTGAGGTGCCCTGCTGACCGCAGCTGAGGGGATGGATGTGAGTCGTGGCGGAAGCGTCGGTAGGTGCGTTCGCTGCTCGACGGCCTCAATGTTTCCGTAGCGTCCCTGGAACTGGGCCTTGAGCTCCTCCTCCGGCAACCGGCTGGCCAGCAGCACCACGAGCTCGATCGTGTCCTCGTTGCCCCCCTCCATGCTCGGTAGGTAGGTGATGATCTCGACATCATCGCTCGCCACATCGCGCAACGTATCGATCGAGTCGTCGATGGCGGTGAGGTCGAAGGCCGCGCGGAGTCGATAAAGCTGCAAGCCTTCCCGGATGCACGCCCGCAACCGATGCTCCTCGTACTCCGTGAGCACCGAACGAACGGCGGGTTCGATCCCGTACCTGTCGAGCGGATCGCCTTCCTCCGCCTCGGGCTCCGTGCCAATCGAACGAATGGCCGCAAGGTAAGCCTGGACGCCCGGCTCTTCCTCCGGCGACTGCGGATCTTCGAGCGCCAAGAGCCGCTGAAAGCGCTCGACCGAGTCGAAGAGTAGGTCGAGAAGCTTCGGACCAACTGGAGTGCGGCCGAGCCGCAAGTCATCTAGCAAGTCCTCGAGCGCGTGGGCGACCGCGCCCACGTGCTTGTACCCAAACATCCCAGCAATGCCCTTGAGGGTGTGGACGCTGCGGAAAATCTCGTTGATCAGGGCGGGGTCGATGCGCTCGTTTCGATGATGCGCCTCGTCCAGCAACAAGAGATCGCGCGACAACGACTCCACGAGCTCCTGTGCCTCGGCCAAGAACTCCTGCTGCACGTTGTCGCGCGGGTCGCTCACCGAGAGACCCCTTCCGCCGGACCGAGCAAACCTCGGATGAGGGAGCGAAGCTCATCGACCTCGAACGGCTTCTTGAGAAAAGCGTCCGCGCCGAGCTCCGTGCCTCGCTTGGAATCCAGACCACCCACCTGGGTGCTGATCAAGATCTTGCGAGCACCCTGTTGCCGCGGGCTCTTCTTCATGAAGGCGAGCAGCTCGATGCCATTGATATCCGGCATGTTGACGTCGACGATGACGACGTCGAACGCGTTGGCAGCAAGCAAGCGAAGCGCTTCGAAACCGGTTCCGGCTTCCTGCACTCGTGCGAAATCCGCGTCCTCCAAAGAAGCACGGACGAACGCGCGCACGGCGCTGCTGTCGTCGACAATGAGAGCTTGAAATGCCAATCGATTCCCCCCGCGTACATGGTAACAGAGACGAACAGGGGGGGGATCTGCTCTATTCACGCCGAAACGAACGCGACTTCGGTTCGTCCTCTGCACAGGATGAACATGCGCACAGGCGCCGTAGGAAGCGATGGCTGTAGATCCCTGTTTGGTGTCCGTCGCGCCAGACGAGCCGCAGCGCGTAATTACCGACGGATTGGATATCGGTTAGCTCGAGGTCGCCACCCTCCACGTATCGAACGGAACCCTCGTGACCCTGACAGTGCGCGCAGGGGCAGAACCCGCGCAACAGCTCGTGCGGATACACGCCGCGGTGCCCATCCGCCCAATCGATTTCCATCACGCGCGCGCCACGCGGCGCACGCAACTCGGTGGGTTTGGGCGCTTTGCTCACGAGGTGCGACCCTCCCACCGGCCCGATGCCGCGGCCGTGCGTTCCCGAACGCTGACGGTCGCATGGGTTGCGTCGAGCTGGGCCAGCGCGTCGTGGATCTCTTGGCGCTCCCGATCCGGCCAGGACTGCTTGGGTAGTTCGAATGTCGCCTGCACGGCAGCCCAACGCCGAAGCGCCCCAGCCGACAGAACCAGTCGCCCGCCCCCGCACGCCCGGCACACGATCCCGCCGCGCGTAGCATCGAAGGACGCCGCACGCCCAGACGCCGGCATCTTGCCGCAATGGACGCACCGATCGAGCGTCGGCGTGAAACCAAGCAACGCGAGCACCCGGATCTGGAGGCACAGCAGTGCCTCCTCGGCCGGCGCACCCTCATTGAGCGCCGCCAGAAATCGCACGGCCGCATCGAACACGGCGGGCTCGGGCTCGTGGTCAGGGACCCGTTCGCGGATCAGGGCCATGCCTGCACCCGCCGCCCCGATCGCCCCCAGGCTCCGAAGAATCTCATGAAACGATTGATCGACCGACACGCTCTCCAAGTGCGCGAGCTCGCCTCGGCCGGGTCGGAAATACGCATTCATCAAGACGTAAGGCTGCAGCGCGCCACCAAAGCGACGCTGGCTTTTTCGCGCACCACGCGCGAGCGCGGAGATCTTGCCGTAGCCCTCGGTTAGGAGAGTGACGATACGGTCGGAGTCGCGATAGTCGACGGAACGCAGAAGGAGCGCTCGACTTTGGCGGCTTCGACTTGGCACGGCACCACGGAGGATAGCTCAATCGGATCGTCCTGTGCAGGCGCGCGCCGCACGAGGGCAAAGGTGGCCACGATGATCGCGAAAAGCGCCGCGGTCGTGATGGCCAGCAAGATGACCCCGTAACCGCGACGGCTGTGGACGGTCGCCAGGGGCGCCGGAGACAGGGACTGCGGCCGTTCCTCGTCGAAGCGTGCAAGGATTTCATCGGCGCTGATGTGGACCGCCGACGCGTATGCCTTGATGAAGCCGCGGACAAACACGCCGCTGGGCAAATCTTCGAAGCGATCTTCTTCGAGCGACTGGAGCGTCCTTCGCGGAATGCGCGTCGTACTCGAGACTTCTTCGATCGAAAGTCGGCGCGTCTCGCGCTCGGTCTTCAAGTAGCCGCCGATTGAGTCACGCATCATTGCGAAGCCTCGAGCAGAGCTTGGCACATGCGCCCATCGTTCGAATAGGGATCAAGCTCGACGCACTCCTCCAAGTCGGCGACCGCATCTTGGCGATGCCCCAAACGCGCGCGCACCTCCCCGCGCAACCGCCACGCGCCCTGAAGCTGCACACTCTTGCCGCACGATTCATCCGCACCGAGGGCGCTCACGAGGGCGCGCTCCGCATCGTTCAGCTGCTGCAAATGCCACATGGCACGCGCCATCGTGTAGTAGCCGATGCAAAATCGCGGTTGTATGCGGACCGCTTCCATCGTGGACTTCACCGCCTCCTGATATTCGCCCATGTGAAATTGTGCCAGGCCCAGATTGCCCCACGCAAGATGTGGAGCTGTGTTCAGTTCATCGGTTGCGGACTGCCGGAGCACGACCATCGCGTCCTCGTAGCGCCCCAGCTCGATCAGGCAGAGCCCGTAAATGTTTCGCGCCTCCGCAAGCATCGGCCCCCCGCGCTTCTGCTTGTCTAGGAGTTTGATCGCGGTGCGCAGATCGTTCTCCGCTTTTTGGTAGTCACGGCGCTCCATGTGGATAAACCCCAGCAGCAGGTGAGCTTCGGCGTTCTGGGAGTTGAGCTCGAGAGCAAAGTGCAGATGTTCAATGGCACTGGCAGTCTGCCCCTCACTCCGAAGTGCGGCCGCAAGCTTGAACTCCCGGTCCGAGCGTTCATCATCCGGCGTGGTCGCCCCCATAGTCGTCGCGCACCCCATGACTAGCCAACCCAGCCAAACCAATCCCCACATTCGAAGCACGTAGAGGATCTAACGAGTGCGGCGACCCCGGTCAAGAAGGGGTGTCGGTCTACCGACAGCTCAGTCCGTGCCGTACGTCTTCCTTGAGTGCGAGCAGATCGTGAAGCCGTCGCACTGCGGAAGCGTCGTCGATGGTGATCGTCTGGTCCCCTACTGAGAGGTACCCGCGTTCTCGCAACTGGCCGACGACCGCCTTGACCTGATCGAGGTTCAATGCAGTTCGGGTGGATAATTCGAGGGGCGAGAGCTCGAGCGGGCCTTCTTCGGCGTCGTCGATCGCGTGAAGCAGCGTGTTCAGCACCCGGATGGTCGGGTCTGGGAGGAGGAAGTTCTCGATCTGTTCGCCCGCCCTTTGCAGACGGCGGGCGAGCTGCTGCATGACCCCCTCGCCCAACTCGGGTCGGCGGCGCACGAGGGCCCGAAAGGTGTCGCTTTCGATAACCAGCGCGGTGACTGGCTCGATCGCCTGGGCGCTTGCCGAACGATGCGCTCCCGGGAGGAGTGCCTCCTCCCCGACGATCTCGTCTGCCCCATAGAGGCCGATGCTTCGCTCGATGCCACGGGCTCGCTTGACCAGCTGCACTCGGCCGCTGCCGATCAGGTAGACTTCGGTCGCGGGAGCTCCCGCATAATAGAGGGTCGTCCCAGCGGAGAAGCTCCGATGGTACCGATCGATCCCGACCTCATCGACTGACTCCGCCATCGAAACTAGTTACCCCACTTGGCGTAAGCGCCGCAACCGCTATCGGGCGAGGTGACAAGCGGCCTCGTGCCCTGGCTCGATCGCCCGAAGCGCCGGAACCTCCCGATCGCACAGGCCTTTTTCGGCAATGGGGCAGCGGGGATGAAAAGCGCATCCGCTCGGGGGGTCGAGGGGGCTCGGGACGTCGCCCTCGAGCAGCAAGCGCCGTTTCCGGACGGCCGGGTCGGGCTCAGGAGCCGCGCTCAGCAGGGCTTGGGTATAGGGATGACGGGGATTGTTGTAGATCTGATCGGAAGTCGCGAGCTCCACCACGCGCCCCAGGTACATGACCGCGACGCGACGACTGACGTGCTCCACGACGTGCAGGTCGTGAGCAATGAACAAATAGCTGAGCCCGAGCTCCTCTTGGAGATCGCTGAGAAGGTTCACGATCTGCGCCTGAATGGAGACATCGAGGGCGCTGACCGGCTCGTCGGCCACGATGAAGCTCGGGGAAACCGCAAGCGCACGCGCGATGCCGATTCGCTGGCGCTGGCCACCGGAGAACTCGTGTGGGTAGCGGCGCATGTGCTCGGGCCGCAACCCGACCCGTTCGAGTAGCGCCGCGATGCGCTGTTGCTCCTCCGATGCCGAGCCCACCATGCCATGCACCCGAAGCGCCTCCGACAACGCAGCTTGCACCGTCATCCGGGGGTTCAGTGAGCTGTATGGATCCTGAAAGATGATCTGCATCTTGCTGCGGAACGGCCGTAGCGCGGACTGCGACAGGCCGGTGATGTCTTGCCCCTCGAAATAGACGCGCCCGCTCGTCGGCTCTTGGAGTCGCAGCAGCAACCGGCCCAAGGTGCTCTTGCCGCAACCCGACTCGCCGACCAGGCCTAGGGTTTCGCCAGGCATCACTTCCAAGCTGACGCCATCGACAGCGCGCAGCTCCGCGTGCCCGCGCCATAGGCCGCGCGAGGGACCTCGAAACGACTTGCGCAACGACTCGGCGCGGACGATCGGCTGCTCGCTCATCCGGGCGCCTCCGCGTGAAAACACGAGACCTCGCTTTGGTCGAGTTGCCGCAAAGTCGGCTCGTCATGGCGGCACACGTCGGTGACCCGGTCACAGCGATCTTGAAAGCGGCAACCAGTCGGAAGCTGGCGCAGGTCGGGCACGATTCCCGGGATGGTGGGCAAGCGTTCCCCTCGATTGCGAGCGCTCGGCAAGCTGCGCAGCAAGCCCCGTGTGTACGGATGGCGCGGCGTCCGAAACAGGACGCTGGTTTCCGCGCGCTCGACGATCTTGCCTGCGTACATGACGGCGATCTCGTGCGCGAACTCGGCCATCACACCGAGGTCGTGACTGATGAAGATGATGCTCATGCCAAGCTCTTGTTGCAGGGAGCGGAGCAAATCGAGGATCTGGGCCTGAATCGTCACGTCGAGCGCAGTCGTGGGCTCGTCGGCGATCAATAGGCGAGGCTCGCACGCGAGGGCCATCGCGATCATCACGCGCTGCCGCATGCCCCCCGACAACGTATGTGGATACGACTCGATCCGCTCCACTGGAGCCGCAATCCCGACCAACTCCAACAGCTCGATGGCGCGCACCTTGGCCGCACGACGGCTCATGTCTTGGTGAAGTCGAATCGCTTCAACGATCTGCGCACCGACCGTATACACCGGGTTGAGCGACGTCATCGGTTCCTGAAAGATCATCGAGATCTCGTTGCCCCGCAGGCTCCGCATCTTCGACTCGGGCAGCTGGAACAGGTCACGCCCTTCGAACAACGCCTCACCGCCCTCGATGAAACCGGGTGGGCTCTGGATGAGGCGCATGATCGACAACGACGTCACGCTCTTCCCGCAGCCGCTCTCGCCGACGATGCCGAGCGTGCGGCCGGGAAGCACGTCGAACGAGACATCGTCGACGGCTCTCAAATAGCCCTCGTCGGTCTCGAACGCCGTAACCAGGTGGCGCAGACTGAGCAGGGGTTCGGTCATGCGGCGCTACCTTAGCACCGCTCTGCCGATGCTCGGCCTTTCATGGGCACGAAGCGAATTCGATCGACATGCCGGGGCTCGGTGTCTGCTGAAAGGCCCCTTCCGGAACCGCGGGGTTCAATGATATCGATTTCACGCGAACCGAGGTGTCGGCGTCGTTGACCTCGTCGACGAACCGTACGGTCATCGGAAATGACTGGCCGTCGACGTCGATATAGTCGTCATAGGTCGCCTCCCAGCGCATCTTGCCGTCGGGGGCACGCTCGGTCGATCGCCTAAGCGTCAGACGCTGCGCTTCAGGAGCCTTGCCCCGGTCGGCGTCATCGACCGAGAACGCAACTTCCTGAGTCGTCCCGTCCGCTGCAGCGAGCGTGACGACATAACGCCCGTCGCGGCATTCCATCGACCGCTCGGCCGCCTCGATCATCGGTGTGTCGCCTGTGAGAAGCCGAAGAACGTTCTTCGCATCGACCGACATCCCCAAGAGGCGTGCGATGTTCTCCGGACAGGTGGGCCCATGCAGGAACGCTCCTTCGCGCAAGTCGCTGAGCTGGAAGCTTTCCCCATCGCTCGTCAGCACCGCGGCGGGTCCCACCTGGGTCATGACATCGAAACGAACTCGGTTCGGTTGCTGGAGAAACATGAGCACCGTGCCACGAATCCGCCCGTCGCGACCCCACTGCGTCACGCGGGCTTCGGCCTTAATCGATTGCCACCCTGTCTGCCGCTTGGCGTGATCGTCGAGCGCCTTCGTAGCGTCCGTCCGCACTTGGACGGGACACGCAGGCGCTGTCTTGCAGCCCGCCACGGCCAACGACAGGAGAAGCAGCGTGATGAGGCACACGCGGGTCACTAGTTGTTTGGCGCCCCGAGATCGACCCACGCCTCGACGACTTGAATGAGCGTTGCGCTAATCATGCTCAAGGGCGGCATCTTGGTGCCGCAAGTCTGCGTGCCCCGCAGCTTCTGAATCATGATCGAGCCTGGCGAATCGAAGGGAATCACGCGAGTGCCCTGCCCCGCACAATCGCCGGGGTTCGCGGCCAAGGCATCGACCACGGATGACCATGACTCGGTATGCCAGTTTGTCGTGTCCATGGTGTCCGAGCCCGTGAGATTCAAAGCCGCCAGGCCGTCCGGGCTCGCACCTCCGGGGATGTCCCCACCCAGCGGGTTGTTTGGGTTTTGGTCGTCGTTGCTGTTGGGCGGCCCATGACAAATGACGCACCGTGTGAACATGATGCTCCAGTAGATCTCGCTCCACGCCGGATCGGGGAGGTCACCTTCGGGCCCGTTGTAGATGCAGATCTCGCCGTCAACACTTGGGCAGGGTTCGAGCTCGTCCGCCGCGGAGGCGGGGAGCTCGGTGCGCGCGATGACGGGCGCCTGACACGCGAGCCAGTTGCGGACGATCTCTTGCGCCTCGCCGGACTCGATCGGCGGCAATTCGGAGCCGTCGGACTTTCGGAGCCACGGCGTGTTGTTGCGGACGCGCAAGCCTGCTTCGCCGGGGGGCATCGCGCCGGCGCGCATCTCTTGGATCATGCCTTCGGCGAAACTGTTGATCTGATTCTGGTTGTTGTGGAGGTTCTCGAGACGTTGGCAATAGGCGCTGTTGGTTTGGCCGCCGTCGCAACTCTCAATCGGCTGAGCACAACTCGGATCCTGCGACTCATCGGCACAAGCCAACGCTACGTCGAAGTTGAGCCCGGCAGGGACTCCAATCCGATCGGCTCCGACGGCGCCAGGTGCATGGCAGAAGGACCCATCACCGCAGGTCGACTGCACCAGCGCTTGCCCCTCGTACATCGGCAGGCCGTCGGTAAGACGGTACGCGATGTCGAACGCCGCGGGCCCCTCCACCGGACGCCCGTCTGGTGTCTGCCCGTCGAGGTTGCACTCGCCCAGATCTCGTTTGCACCCGAGCACACCCGTTACGAGGACGCTCGTGACGAGCACCAGAAGAAAGCAAGTGAGAGCGCGGCCGCGAATCATCTGAGCGGGCAAATTGCTTCTGATGCCCAACGGAGTCAAGCAAGATGCGCGGGCTGACCTATGCGGCGGGCCGGAGGTGTTCCAGACGGACACGGAGCTTTTCGCGAGCTCGAACCTCGAGCTGCCGGACCCGTTCCTTGCTGACGCCCATCTCCCGGCCGAGCGCCTGGAGGGTGCAAGGCTCTTCGGAAAGGATGCGCGCCTCCACGATTCGCTGCTCGCGGCCGGTCAGAGTGTCCATCGCCGACTGAAGCGCGAGGCGCACGTGGTGCACCGATTCGGAACGCGCAACCGACTCTTCGGGTGTTGGCTGCTTGTCGCTCATACGATCCATTGCGGCGGGCGCATCGGTCACCGTCGCGTCGAGAGACAGGTCCCCGCGCGCCAACAGCGGCCAGAGCTGCTTCGCGCGCGTGAGCGGCATCCCGCTTTCCTCAGCAAGTGTCTCGGGTGACTCGAAGGCCTTCCGCCGAAATGCGCGCATTGCACGACGCTCGGTACGCGTCGTCCCCAACCGGACGATCCGGTAGGAGCGCACGACATAGTCGCGAATCTCGGCGCGAATCCAATACGCTGCGTAAGTGATCAGCCGGCAGTTCCTTTCAGGGTCGAACTTCGATGCAGCCTTCAGCAGGCCGAGGTTGCCCTGCTGAACCAAATCTTCGAGCGGCACACCCCACCGCCGATACTCTCGCGCGATGGAGATGACGAACGGCAAGCTCGATTCGATCAAGCGGGCGCCGGCCGCTTGGTCGCCGTCCGCCCAGCGCTGCGCGAGCTCACGCTCGCTTTCGGCGTTCAGGATCTCGACCCGCTTGAGTGAGGCTCGGTATCGCTCCAGAGCCGTCGAAGTGACAACAGTCGTCATGGTTGGGCGCCCGTTGCACTATCTGTGCCGAGGGGCCCATGATCGAAAATTCGCCGAAAATCCGGGCGTAGGCTCCCTGCGGTACGGCGTTTTCCCGGTTGTGCCTGCTCCTCGCAACGCCAGCCGGAGCAAGTTTTGCATCGCCCGCGCAAGACCTGCGAATGCGCGGAAAGGCTGGATTTTCCGGCTCAGCTTTGCTGGTGCACGCAATTATGCTAGCTTCGAGGCGTGGAAGTCGTCCTTCGCAAAGTAGGCCGGAAGTCGGGTCGAGCTGTCGTTGGGCGCTTATTGCGGCCGCCCCGGAAGGGTTCCGTCGTTGTCATCGAGTTCGCCGATGGGCTCCACGAATACGTCACAACCCCAGTGAAGCGCGTGCTTCAGCTTTGCGGCGAAGACGGGCAGGACACGTATTACCTGCAGACCGCGAACAGCCGCTACCGCCTCGAAGTTCGTTCGAGCGAATCGGGCGTGGTCGATCAGCCCGTCGCGAACTGAGCCGAACCCGTCATCAATTCGCCGAGCTTGCCAACGAGCTGGTCGAGCACCGTTTGCAGCTGCGCAAAGTCGTTGGGTTTGATCTCGCTCGTCTTCTCATCGACGTAGAGCGCGCGGTTGAGCTCGATCTGAACGGCGTGCTGACCTCGTTTGGGAGCGCCGTAGCTCGAAGTAGTCCACCCGCCCCGATACGGCTCATCATGCTTCACGCTCAGACCGGCTTCACGAAAGTGCGAATCGATCAGATCGATGATGCGACCATCGGCGGTGGAACGTCCGCGCGTACCTGGAACGATGTCGGCGCGACGAATCTCTGCGCCGCCCGACATTCGACGCCCCGAAGAGGGCATCGAATGCGCCGCTAATATGAAGACGTGGCCATGCTGCTCTCGTATCTGCACTGCGACTTCGCGCAACGTCCGGTGATACGGCTTGTAGAAAAGCTCGAGCCGCCGCGTGAACTGTTCGACTGTCAACGGCGCGCGCAGAAGCGGTGTCCCGTCTGTCCTGGCGCGCCAGACGACGCCGCGTGCAGGAACGTGACGCGCTTTCGGATGCCCCGGCACGGCGGCCGAGTCGACGTCGTCGGGGCCGCGATTGAGATCGACGACGTATCGGGAAACGCGTGAGACCAACAGGGTGGCGCCGTTCTCCGGAGCCCGTTGGTAGAGCTGATCGACGTAGATATCGGAGTCGCGCAGCATCGCCAACGGCGTCGCGTTGATCTCGGATTCCACCTCAGGAGGAACCTGCAAGCCCGAATGGGGAACTTCGACGAGCACGGGGCTCGCAGTGGTTCGTGGGTGAGTTAGCTCGACGAAAGACACGGAGGGCTCAAGCGCTATACGATTCTCGGAACGGCATCTGCGAAGGACTCACCTTGGTCCGAACCAGCCCGCACGCAAGCCCTAGATAGAGCGCGCGGTAGACGGGCTCCAGATCGGCACCCGAAGCGCTCTCCCGGGCCAACAGCCCGCCGAGCGTCGTATCCCCCGAAACCGAGTCCAGCACGCCCACCCACTCGGTCGCCAAACGGAACACGGTGAGCGGGGCCCCGTCTTCGCAGCGCTCGACCACACACTCGAGAAGCGGCTCGAGCACCGACTCGATTTCCTCGAGGTGCGCCTCGCTCGCAGCGTCTCGAAGAAGCTCGTAGGGGTCCTGTCCTGTCGGGAACGTTTCTTCGTGGCTGCGGGCGCCACGCACGAACGCCCACTCTCCGCGTCGCCAGCGGAACGACTCCATCAGCCGACCGCGAACCTGATCGCTGATCGCCCGAAACAGCTCAACCGGCCGCAGGATCCCAAGCCCAACAAGCGCGTCACCAAGACGGCCCCCGTATTTCGGTAAGAGGGCCAACGCCATCTCGATCTCCATGCGCAGACACCGGCCGGTCGCTACGAGGTACTCTCCGAGGAGCTCCGACTTGTCCGTCGACGCGACGAACTCCGGCTTGCCATCCACGAAGTAGATCTTCTTGCGCCGGTTTCGCTGCCACAGATGCAACACGCCAGTCTGTTGTCTTGAGATGATGTCGTAGAAGACCGGCAACAACGTCGCAGCACGCAGCTGCCCTTGTTTCTCGGCTTGTGCGAGCTCTTCGAGCTTCCATTGAAGACCGGGCGAGGTGACGAAGCGCGTGAGCTCGGGGAGGCGCGACGGATCGAGATACGTGCCGTCGGCCTTGGAAATCTTGCTGCTGCGGCTGTCGATGACGCCTGTCGTCAGGAGCTGAATCAATCGTGGGTAGCTCATCGGTCCCATCACGCTGCCGTCGGTCAGCTGAACGCGATAGATGGTCGGCGAGGTGACCGCCTGCGGCCCGATGAGCTCCTGCCCAGCGTGATGCATGAGATCGCTGTCGACCAAGGAGGGTACTTTGGCGCCCGGAAGACGGGCATCGGGGGCGTCCCCATCGACCAGATTCAGCTGTGACAATAGGCGTGCCACCCGGTCGGGGCCATGCCCCATGCCTCGACGCCGGATCACCTCCGCACAACCCTCGGCAAACGCCCCGGCCGTCGGCCGTTCCTCCGAATCACGCTGCAACCCACGAAGAACCAGGGCGCGAATGTCTTGGGGGATGCGCCGCTCGCAGCGGGCGAGCACTCGAAGGTCGGCGTCTCGAATCTGAAGGAGGACATTCAGCTCGCTCTCTCCTTGAAACAGTGGCTCGCCGATCAGCATTTCGGCCAGGACGGTCGACAGCGTGAACACATCGCTCTTGCCGTTGAGCTCCTTCCCGAGCACTTGTTCAGGAGACATGTACCCGAGCTTGCCACGGACCTGACCATCTTCCGTCGTTGGCGCGCGGCTTCGGACCGTCGCAATACCAAAGTCGGTAAGCTTCACGTGACCGGTGCGGCTGAGCAGAATGTTGGCGGGGCTTACGTCGCGGTGGACGAACTCCAGGGACTCGCCTTTTTCGTCGACTGCGTGATGCGCGTAGTCGAGCGCTTGGGCCGTTTGGTAGGCGATATGCAGGGCGACGTCCCACGGGATCGGTGAGTCCACCGGCGCAGCGCGTAGCAGCCGGCTCACGTTGGACCCGTCGACGAGCTCCATGACGAGGACGAGGTCGTCGCCCATCGTCCCGAAGTCGAACACCTGAACAATGTTGGGGTGTTCGAGCAGCGCAGCGAGCCGCGCCTCGTCGATGAACATCCACACGAAGTCGGGATCGCTCGAAAACTGCGGAAGAATTCGCTTCAAGGCCACGCGCTTCTGAAAGCCGTGAAGACCTTCACGACGCGCAACGAAAACCTCGGCCATTCCCCCAGCCGCCAAGCGACGCTCGATGTGGTACGGCCCGAGCAGCGGCCGTTCTTCGCTCACACATCCCTCCGTTAGCGACCGACGCACCCATGATAGACGCGTTGGGCGCTCACTGTCAGCTTACTCTCGGTTTCAGCCAGAGCGGAACACTTGGGACTCCGCTTCGTTCCTGCTTATCATACGAATATCCACTCGGTACGGGGGAACCATGGGGATTGTTCGGAAGACTTCGCGCTCTAAGAAATCAAAGGATCCGCTTCTCGGGAAGGTGGTTGCCGGTCGTTATCGACTGGAATCGCTGCTCGGTGAAGGCGGAATGGGTGTCGTCTATAGAGCACGGCACGTGCTCATCGACCGCGTCGTCGCGCTGAAGCTGATTCGGCCGGACTTGCGCGGCGAGACGCACTTGCGCGCGTGGATGGTGCGCGAGGCGCGAGCGGCGAACCGCGTAGACCACGCCCACATCGTCGACATTCATGACGTCGGTGAGACTGAGGATGGTGAGCTCTATCTCGTGATGGAATACCTCATCGGCGATTCGCTCTCGTCGCAGATCGCAAAAGGGCCGATGCCGGTTGGACGTGCGGTCGACATCCTCGAGCAGATGACTGCGGCACTTGCACGTGCGCACGATCTCGGCGTCGTTCACCGCGACCTCAAGAGCGACAACATCATGATCACCTCGCGCGGCGGCCGAAAAGACTTCGTCAAGATCTTGGACTTCGGTCTCGCTGCACTGACGCGCGACCCTAGACTTGCGCCCAAGGGCGCCGTCTTCGGAACACCCGAGTACATGTCGCCAGAGCAGGCGCGCGGCGAAGATGCAATCTCATCGAGCGATCTGTACGCCCTGGGTGTGCTGTTCTTCGAGATGCTAACCGGACGACTGCCGTTCCGTTCGGGCGACCGCGACGAGCTGCTCGAGATGCAGCGGAAGGCGAAGGCGCCGAGCCCAAGCAAGTACCGACCGGACATCCCGGAACACGCCGAGCGGATCATTCTCAAGCTGCTCGAAAAGAAAGCTGAAGACCGTTTCCGCGACGGACACCATCTCAAAGAGGAGCTCAAAGAGTTGCAGCGCGCCCTTCCCTCTCAGGAATGGGATGCGTCAACCGACGCGGCTCCTGCCGCTCCACCACCGCCTCCGCCGGCTCAAACCCCCGGCGTGGTCGAATGGAGCGGGACCGCGGCGAACTTCCTGCGGGCGGTCGCGCGCGCATACCCGGACGGCGACGCCCCAGCCCAGGTGCAAGGCGCGTCGGACAAGATTTGGGAGCTCGCATCGCGGGCATCGAGACTCGAGGGTGAGCTCGAGAGCCACTCGAAGAAGCTCGAGGCAATCGAGAAGCGTGGCCGAGGCCTTCGCGCCGAAATCGGTCGTAAGGTCGAAGACCTCGCCGGTGAAGAGTCACGCGCCCTGCGCGACGCGTCCGCGGAGCGCGACGTGCTCAGCCAGCTGATCCTGAAGCGGAAGAAGGCCCAGCGTGACCACCACACCGCGCAGGCCGAGGTCCAGGCCGTAGGTGATCACATCGAGCGCATCCGCCGCGCCTACGAATCCCTCGGCGCCGCCCGCGCTCAGGTCGAAGTCCTCGAGAACGTGTCACGCGACTACGAACGCCGCGCGCGCGCTAAGGAAGACATCGCCGCCGAACGCCGCAAGCAGATCGAAGAGCTACGCGCTCAGCTGAAACGGTACAGCGAGGCCCTGGAAAACGATCTACAAACAGGCCGCGAGCGAATCGCCAGCCGAGTGCGAGAGGCCCTCACCTACGAAAAGGCGTTCAGCGAGGCCTCGAACCTCCTCCTCGACCACCTCCGCGATAAAACGGAATGCCGAGAGCTGCTCGAGGAGATCGACAAACGCCGCACCCGCAAAGATCCCGACGACAAACCATCCGAGCTCCAAGAGCTAATGGAAAAACACGTCGCCGCCCGCTAACGGTTGAGAGCCGGGGCACGTGCGTCGCGAGCCGTTCTCCGATGACACATCTCGCACGCGCACAGGTCGCTTAGTAGCCGAGGTCGGACTCGAACCGACACATCCAAAAGGATACCGGATTTTGAATCCGGCGCGTCTGCCAATTCCGCCACTCGGCCGAGGGGGCCGGTCTTATAGCAGGCCCCGGCGGGGGTGCATTCTGTCGGCAGACCGCCTACGCTCGCTCCAACTGGGAGGGGCTCGATTCATGACAAGGACCGCGATTCTGGGGCTGGGGCATTACGTGCCGTCGAAGGTCGTCACCAACGACGACCTCGCGAAACTGTTCGATACGAGCGACGAGTGGATCCAGCAGCGGACCGGCATCAAAGAGCGCCGCTACATCGAGAATAGCGGCATCGGGCCGAGCGACCTCGCGGTCCCTGCGGTAAGAATGGCTTGCCAGAACGCGGGCATTGAGGTCTCGGAAATCGACGCGATCATCTTCGCGACGCTTTCCCCGGACCACGACTTCCCCGGGAGTGGGTGTTTCTTGGGTGACAAGCTCGGCCTCGCGGGCGTGCCAGCGCTGGACGTGCGCAACCAGTGCAGCGGCTTCCTCTATGGGTTGCAGGTGGCCGACGCGTGGATTCGGTGCGGCATGTACAAGCGCGTCGCCCTGGTCGGCGGCGAGGTTCATTCGACCGGTCTCGACTTCAGCGACGAAGGCCGTGACGTGACAGTTCTGTTCGGCGACGGAGCGGCCTGCGCGATCATGGGGCCTAGCGACGACGGCGACGCGGGCGTGATCGATGTCGAAGTCCATGCGGACGGAAGCGGCGCGAAGGAGCTGTGGATCGAGGCGCCGACGAGCGCGAACACGCCCCGTATCACCCACGAAATGATCGACCGCAAGACTGTCTTTCCGGCGATGAACGGACGCCACGTGTTCCGCTGGGCGACGACGAAGATGCCCGAAGTCAGCCAATCCGTGATGGAGCGCAACGGCGTGTCGGTCGAGGACCTCGACCTCGTGGTTCCACACCAAGCCAACAAGCGCATCAACGAGCTCGTTTCAAAGAAGCTCGCGGTCCCGCCCGAGAAGGTCGTCCACAACATCCAGAAGTACGGCAACACGACCGCTGCTTCGATCCCGCTCGCGCTCAGTGAGGCCGTACAGGAAGGCCGCGCCAAGAAGGGCGACTTGATTCTGATGCCAGCGTTTGGCTCCGGTTTCACTTGGGGCGCGGCGCTCGTGCGGCTCTAACCCCGTGATTTACAAACCCGATCGAGTTGCCGTCGTGCTCAACGGCAACGCGAGGCAGGTCACCGACGAGCTCGTCGAAAGCTTCGATCAACTCGTCGGAAGCGGAGACCTCTTCTTGTCGAAAAGCTTGGACGAGGCGCACGGCATCGCTCTCGAGATCGTCGAGTCCGGCTATCCGGTGGTACTGACGGGAGGCGGCGACGGCACCTTCGTGCAGATGGTCACAGCCATCACGAAAGAGGCGCGCGGACGAAACCAGGAGCCCCCGCGCTTCGGCCTCTTGAAGCTCGGCACCGGCAACTCTCTCGCCTGGGCGTTGGGGGCAGGGACCTCGCGCAAGGGTGTAATCGCCGACTTGGCTCGGCTGCGCCACGACAGCGCTCATCGGGACTTCCGGTTGATCGAAGTACAGGACCTGCTGACGCCGTTCGCGGGCGCAGGCTTTGACGCGCTCGGCCTCAAGCATTTCCACGAGGTCCGTTCGGTCCTTCGTCACTTACCATGGGTCGGGAAGCGCGCGACGGGTGCGCTGTCCTACGCAATCTCGATTCCGATGCTCACGATTCCTGATCTCGCTCTTCGACCCCGGATGGAAGTACGGATCGTCAATCGAGGCGCGGCGGAGCGCCTCGACCGCAACGGCCAGCCGAGCGGGCCACCGATTGAAGAAGGCGAAGTCATCTTCGAGGGCGCGTGCATCGCCGCGTTAGTGTCTACGATTCCGTACTGGGGATTCGGCGCCCGCGTCTTTCCGTTCGCCGACGACCGTCCGCCAGACCGTTTTTGTCTCCGCGTGGTGGCGACGAGCCCGCTGCACATTGCTGCACACATGCGCAGCGCTTGGAACGGCATCTATCGCGACGACAAGCTGATCGACGTGTACGCCGAGGACATCGAGCTCGAGTTCAACAAGCCGACTGCAATCGAAATTGGGGGTGATCCCGCAGGGATGACAGATTGCATGCACGCCCGCCTTCACCCCGAGCCGGTGAAGCTCATCGACTACCCCGCGCCGTAGCCCGTTCCCCGCGACCTGGAGTCCGGGGCCGCTCGAAGCGCCTCCAGGCACCTGCTTGAGGAGGAATAGGGAATTTTGTTACCTGCCTCTCAGTAGAACTGTAATAATACAGAAATACCGATGCGTGGATTTAAGAACTGGATCATGCTGGGGGCCGGGTGTGCCGCCGTTTTGCTCGTCGCCTTCGGGGGGGCATCCGCCGAATCGGTCGAAGGATCGGTTCAGGGCAAGACGGGCAAGCAGGCGACATCGGACACCAGCCAACAGGACTACTACTGGAAGGTCTGGAACGGCGCGTTGCCCGAGCAACGCGAGCGGGGCGATCACAGCGATGTGCTCGCAGTGTTGACGGGCAAGTTCACCGGGCCACCGATCGGTTGCAAGTTCGGCTTCCGCGGGGGCGGGCTGGATCCTTCAACAGTCGCCGCACGTTCTGGAACGACGGTTCGGATCGAGAACCGGGACGCATTCACGCACGAGCTGTCGGTCAAGGGACTCCCTGGCTTCACGCCGCTCGAATCCGGTCCCGGCAAGGCGCGTGCGATTCCCGTTCCGGTCGGCGGGCCATGGGAGCTTGGGGACCGCATCTACGGGCACGTCGATGGTCACCTGCACTCGATGCGCGAGCTCGTCGCATGCGCGACGGTCACGGCGAGTGGCAAGTTCCGTTTCGACAACGTTCCGCCCGGCCCCTACTCGCTGAGAATTCTTCGCGGGTCGGAACAAGTGGCCATACGCCGTGTCACCGTACCGGCGGGCAAGACACTCAAAGTTAGCGCGCTCACCATGAGCAAGGGCCGGAGGAAGTAGCCGATGTTGTCGCGCCTTTGGTACTTGGTTCTCGCTCTGGCCGTCGGGGGCGCGCTTGCGGGCGCGTTCTTGAACAAGTCGGCCGCCAGCCGAGAAGCCGAATTCCAGCTCGAAGAGCAACTACGCCGCGATCGAATCGAGGCGGAGCTCTGGATGCGGCTGGACGCGAGGCTTCGCTTGGATGCATTGGCCTCCATCGCGGTCGAGCCGGAGGTCCGGCAGACGCTACGTAGCTCGAGCGGGCACTTCGGAATACCGGGCACGGCCATGCGGAGGCGCCTGAGCCAGAAACTCAATACGCTCAACGCCAAGCTCGAAGAGGGCAAGGGCGACATGGTGTTCGCGGTGGACACGGAGGGCGAAGTCGTGGCCAGCCTCGACAAGAACGCGATGGGATCGGAGCGGCTCGACAAGATGCCCCTCGTGCGGGACGCGCTGCGAGGATTCATGCGGGACGACGTGTGGGTCTACAACGGTGAGGTCTTCCGGATGGCCGCGCGGCCGGTCTTCGACGGTGGCCGATATGTCGGCGCTATCGTGCATGGCATGAAGGTCGGAGATGACCTGGCAAGGCGGCTCGGGAGCAAGCTTCCAAACGCGTCAGTGGTGTTCTTCTTCCGCGATCGGTTGATCGGAGTCCATGTGGGTGGAGCCAAGGCACCAAGTCGTGCGGAGCTCAAGAGCGGTCTCTCGGCCGCAGTGGCGAACATGGGAAGCGAGAAAGGTTCCGTCGAAATCGGCGAGCGCACTCGTGCCAGTGCATCGCCGGTTCGTGGCGAGGCGGCACACGCCCAGGTCGGCTACATCATCGGCCGCAAGGGAAGCACGGTGGGCCTCGGTGGGCTCTTTGCGAACACCTTCAAGGAAGACGTCTCGTCACTGCCCTGGCTCGCCGTGATCGGAATCCCGCTCCTGCTCCTGCTGCTCGGCCTGTTCCTGCTCTACTTGGAGCACGACAAGGCGGTCGGGATTCTTCGCAAGAGCAGCGAAAGCCTCGCGAAGAACGAGCTCAGCTGCCTTCCCGAAGGGGAGCTGCGACGTCACTACCGCAAGATCGCGGAGCACTTCAACGTGGCTCTTCGTGCGGGCGTAGGCTTCAAAGAAGACATGGCGGAGCGCGCGTCGGTCGACCTCGACCACATCCTCAGCAGCACCCGCGACAGCGCCGACTCGGGCTATTGCGGCTTCGGGGAGGAAGCACCGACTGCAAAGCAGGTCTCGCTCGACCCGGAACCGGAGAAGAAGGCTGCTAGGACCTCGCCTCAAACGGCCCCGATCAAGCCAGCGCCGGCCGCCAGCGGCACCGCCGGAAAGGTCGAAACCGGCGTGCCCACTGCGCCGCCGCAGGGAACGCCGACGGCGCGGCCCAATGGTAAGGCAACGGCTCGTCCGCAGCGCTCGCCTTCGTCGCGGCCACAGCGCGCGCCTTCGTCGTGGCCAGCACGGACGCCCTCTTCACGGCATCCGGCAGCCGCAACCGTTCGACACAGCGAGGAACATCTTACACCCGCGCCGGACGACCCACCGACTCGGCCGAACGCCATTCTCGACGACTACGCGGGGATCGATGAACCCGAAGAGAATACGCAGGTCAAGCACGTGCCACAAGCACTGCTCGAAGCTTCTGCACCCGCCGTGCAGGGAGAGGAAACTCACTTCCGTGAGGTGTTCGACCAGTTCGTCGCGACGCAGAAGAAATGTGGCGCTTCGGTGAACGGGCTCACCTTCGACAAGTTCGTACGCAAACTTCATGCCGCCCGTGAGCAGGTCATGAAACGCCACAATGCACCCTCCGTACGCTTCACGGTGTACGTAAAAGAGGGGCGTGCGGCGCTCAAAGCCAGCCCCGTCAAGCAGTGAGTTGACCGGAGGGAACCCGGGCTCTAGTTTGAGGAATGGTCCCTCTGTCGTTGCATGTGAGGAAGGAGTAGTGAATCCCTGACTAGGTCGATTCGGGAACTTTCAACGTACGTGGTGTGCGGACCCGGCTAGCGTCATCGGGGGGCCTAAAGCGTGCGACACCGGTTCCCACCTACTAGTAAATTGTAGGGGTTCGACTCAACATAGATCCCACGGCAACGACGGTAAGGGCTATCTGGGGGGCCGACTCGAAAGAGTCGGCTCTTCGTTTATTGGATGGGGGCCGTTAGGCGAGCGATTCGGACGCCCAGACGGAAGTACCAGGGTTTGCGGCCGTACTCCCCTTCTTCCATGAGGCGCGACCGGGCGAAGTCGTCTTGGAACATGTGCTCGACCTTGGTGACGAAGGTGGGGTCGGAGATGGCCGCTGTGATTTCGAAGTTGAGACGGAAGGAGCGGTTGTCGAAGTTGGCTGTGCCGATGGTTGCGACGGAGTCGTCGATGAGCATGACCTTTTCGTGGAGGAAACCGTCCCGGTAACGGTAGAACTTGGCGCCGGTTTGGCCTGCCTCGTCGAAATAGGAGTACGCGGCCAGATAGACCAGCAGGTGGTCGGGTTTGTCGGGGATCAGGATGCGCACGTCCACGCCACGAAGGCCCGCCAGCTGGAGCGCCACGATCACCGAGTGCTCGGGGACGAAGTAGGGGCTTGCGATCCAGATTCGTTTTTGAGCCGAGTTGATCGCGTGAACGAACATGAGGTTGGCGGTTTCGAGATCATCGGCGGGCCCGGTGGGAATGATTAGCACACGCGCGTCGCTGCCGTCGGGGAGCGGGTTGAGCCGTCCCAGTTGAGATTGGGCAGCGTATCGGTGGCCCAAAACCAATCTTCCATGAATGAGACCTGCGCCTTCAGAACCGCGGGGCCTTCGATACGAACATGCGTGTCTCGCCAGTGCCCGAACTTCGGATCCTTGCCGAGGTACTCGTCGCCGACGTTGTGCCCGCCGATCCAGGCTACGCGCCCATCGGTGACGACGATCTTGCGGTGATTGCGAAAGTTGAGCTGGAAGCGGTTGCGACTTCCCTTGCGGGTGTTGAACTCGTTGATCTCCACGCCCGCGTCCCGAAGCTCCTGCTTGTAGCTGTGCGGCAGAGCATGGCTTCCGATCTCGTCGTAGAGGAAATAGACGCGAAGCCCCTCCTTGGCTTTCGCGATCAAGTGGTCCTTGAGCGCACGTCCCAGGCCATCGTCGTGCACGATGTAGAACTGAACCAGGACGTACTCCTTGGCCTGATCGATCCCCGCCAGAATGCTCTTGAAGGTCGCATCCCCGTCGATCAACAGTTCCACTCCGTTGCCGCGCAGCACCGGCATGGCGGCCAGGCCTTCAGCCGCAATCGCCGCTTCAACCCGGTCGGCGTCGGGTACGCGATACGGAGCCACCGTCTCGATCACCTCTCGCTCGATCCGGTCGTTGCGGTCGTCCTTGTTGCGCCGAGCAACGACGTAGCCATGAAACTTGCTCCGCCCAAACACCCAGTAGGCCGGCACGGCAAGATATGGGAACGTGTTGAGAGTCACCGCCCACGCGATAGCGCCCTGCGAGGTGCGCGTGCTCATCACCGCGTGGATGGACGAGGTGAAGCCCATGACGTGAAAGAGCACTACGAGCGCGGCCATCATTCGTCCCCTCCTGCTTTTCGGCCTGTTCGGCGCGCCTTCGGACATAGGAAGCCTCATTTGTTATCGGTTCGGCAGCATTGTGTCTAGGGCCCTTTGTGATCGGGAGCCCGCTGAAGGTCGCATCTCATCTGTGCTAAGGGGCGAAAGGATGTCTCAGAGGTCTAATCGCGCCTGGCTCTCCGTGGCGGCATTGGCGCTTGGGTCTAGCGTCGGGATCACAGCCCTGCCATTGGCGGGCGCGGAACCTCCTCCAACAGAGGCCCCGGCTCCAGAGGAACCGAAGGAGATCACGAGCGCGGACTTCGCGATTCAAGCCAATGCCGTCGAGGATCGACTCTCGCAGATCCGAACCGAGATTTCCGTCCTCGATGTCACGGAGGAGGTGAATAAAGCGCTCGATGAGATCGAGGCCCAAGGCGAGGAGCTGCAAGCTCAGTTCAGGGCGCTCGAAACGCGCCGAATGATGATCTCGGAGCTCAACGCCCTGGACGTTCAACTCGAGCTCTTGCACGGGCGCATCGACAGGCAGATCGAGAAGCTGAGCGTGTATGCCGGCGATCTCGAAGCACTGGCGGCTCAGACCGAGGAGGACATCGAGGTTTGGAAGAGAGCGCTACGGGCGACCAGGGGACCCTCGGTTCCGAAGTCCGTCCGGGATCGCGCCGCGTCGATTCTGCATGGCGTTCGCGAGGGCCGGAAAGAGCTAAACAAGAAAGTGGGCGAGGTCCTCGACCTCCAATCGCGGACTCTGGACGTCCGCGACAGCGTCCACAACGCCGAACAGGCTGTGACCTTTGCGCAGCGTGAGCAGGCCAACAGCCTTTTCCAACGGCAGGATCCGCCGTTGTGGAGACTGGAGGCCCGCCCCGAAGACGAAGCAGCCCGTCAGGGCTATGACGTTCGCTTCTCCTGGCCGGCGGTGACGCACTACCTACAGGCAGAGCGAGGGGTCTTGCTCTTCCAGCTCTTTGTCTTCCTTGCCCTCGGATGGGGGTTCGTGCGGTCCCGCCGCTCATTGGCCGCCCGAAGCGAAAAGCGGCAGCAAGAAGGAAGCATCCCCTGGGAGGACCGGGCAGCCGAGGCCCTCCGCCACCCGTGGGCGGCGGCCCTGATGCTGACCATCGCCTCGGTCCGCTTCGTCTCTCCGGAGCGCGTCGTGGATATGATCCTCCTGACCTGGGTCGTCGCGCTCCCAGTTTGGTTCGTGGTCTTCAAGGAGATGGTGCCCGCAGCCTTCCGGAACGCGCTCATCGGCATCGGCTCACTGGCGACACTCCACATCGTAGTCACGATGGTCTCCGGCCACCCTGGCGTGGAGCGTGCCCTGTTGCTCGTCGAGCTCGGGTTGGCGTCCGCGGGCGCAGGCTGGGCGATTCGCTTCCTGCAAGACGTCGATGTTCCCAAGCGCCTCCGCCAAGGCCTGTGGTTCGCGCTAACGAGCATGTGGACTAGGTTCGTCTTGTTGATCTCGGGCGTCGGCGTGGCGGCGGCTGTGCTGGGCTACATGTATTTGGCGGCAGAAACCGCGATGATCGCCATCATCGGTACGATTGCGGCGACGGCCTCGATGGCGGCCGCGCGTATCGTCGAGGCGCTCGTCGTGAGTGCGGTCTACGCGGGCCGCCTCGACGCCCTCCGCATGATCCGAGCCAATCGAGACACCACCACGAAGGTACTCGGCCGAGGCATACGTCTGGCTGCAACAATCCTCTTCCTGTGGTCGCTGGCGGACATGACGTCCGCGTGGAGGCCCATCGGGAGCGCGTTGGGGGGCTCTCTTTCGGCCGACCTTGGGCTCGGTTTGGCCGAGACGGGCGTGACCTTCGGCGACCTGTTCGCCTTCTTCATCATCCTCTGGCTGGGCTGGGTGCTCGCTCGCTTAGTGAGCTTCGTTCTCCGGGAAGAGCTCCTTCCCCGTCTTCACATGAAGACGGGAGTGCCTTTCGCTCTGACGACCTTCACCCGCTACATGATCATCGCAATCGGCTTCATGGCTGCCGTTTCGGTCCTCGGAATTCCACTCGACAGGCTCACCATCATGCTGAGCGCACTCGGGGTGGGCATCGGCTTCGGCCTTCAGGGGCTCGTCAACAACGTCGTGTCCGGATTCGTGCTCTTGACGGAGCGCCCGATTCGCCTGCGTGACAAAGTCGAAATCGAGGGCGTGCTCGGGCACGTGAGCAACATCGGCATTCGGGCCAGCACGATTCGCACCTTCGATGGCGCGGAGGTCATCGTCCCCAACGGTGATTTGATCTCTCAGCGGGTCGTGAACTGGACCCTCTCGGCCCGTAGACAGCGAGTGACCATCCCTGTCGGAGTGGCCTATGGCACCGATCCGAACCAGGTCCTCGACATCTTGAGGAAGCTGGCGGCCGCAAACGAAAAGGTCTTCAAAGACCCAGAGCCGCTAGCGCTGTTTCGCGGTTTCGGTGAGAGTTCGCTCGACTTCGAGCTCCGCATCTTCATGGACCCGTCGGATGTGTTGGATGTGCCAAGCGCGGTGACGGTGGCGATCAACGAGGCGTTGAACGAGGCGGGGATCGAGATCCCGTTCCCGCAGCGGGATCTTCACTTGCGGGGCGTGCCGGGGGGCTTCGCGTTCACTGGTGCTGGTGCTGGTGCTGGCGCTGGCACTGACACTGACACTGGCACTGGCGCTGGCGCTGGCGCTGACACTGACACTGACACTGACAAGTAGAGTCACGCAGCGGCTTGGCCGTAGCTAGCCTGAAGATATCGCACGATGTCGGACGACTCTGGCATCCAGCGCTCTTCGCCGTCTGGGCTCGTGATCCTCAGCACGGGCACGGTCGTCCGACCGCGGGCGTCTCGTAGCTCCTGCAGGTAGCCGGGCTCCTCGTAAATGTTGCGGAGCTCGACGTCGATGCCCATCGTGTCGATCGCGCGGCGTACTCGCATGCAGAACGGGCAGCCGTCGAAGTGATAGAGCGCCAAGCGGTCCGCTGCAGGCTCGTCCGCCGGACCCAGGCATTCGAGAACGCGTCGCGCGTAGTACTCCGGCCAAGGTGCGTCTGGATCGGTGGCGCGATGCTCATCGTCGGTCTCCACTAGGCAGAACACCATTCGGCTCCGGGTGAGCGGGGCTGCCAAGAACGGTGCTAGCCGATCTTCGAGATACTGCGCGTACCAGATCGGCCACTCGGGGTCCTCTCCGTCGGTTTCGGCGAACGCCTCGTGATGGGCTTCGCCGGTTTGCTTGAAGAGCTCTGCTAGGCGCGTAACTTTAGTTTCATTGCTCATCGTCCATTCCTCGTGGGGCGACTGTGCCCCCTCGATGCCCAATGGTCTATAGTCACTACGTTCTCTCGTCAGAGGTCTGTCATGCGTCTGCTCTTCCGTTTTCTTCTCCTCGTTCCGCTCATGTCGGCTTGCGATCGGCCCTCCGCCCCGACGTTTGAGGCGTCGAGTCCGAAGCCGCTGGCGGCCCCGACTACCGACGCGCTCGGAACTCGAGAAGATGGCCTGGGGCTGGCCGTCGGTGCGGCGATTCCGCCGTTTGAAATCCGCGACTTCCGTGGCGAAACGCTCTCGTCGACGACGATCAACGATGCGAACACGCTGGTCGTGTTTTACCGCGGAGGCTGGTGCCCCTTCTGCAACTTCCAGATCCGCGAGCTCAGCCAGTCGCACGACAAGTTCAAGGCGCTGGGGGTGTCGCTGGTTGCGATCAGCGTAGACCGTCCGGACGCTGCCACGGTCACGCGGAATGCCTACGAGGTGCCGTTTCCCGTGCTCTCCGACCCGGACTTGAAAGCTCATGAGGCGTTCAACGTCGTGCTTCAGCTCGACGCTGCCGGCGTGGCACGCCTGGCAAAGTACGGACACGACATCGAAAAATGGTCCGGCAAAGACCACCACAAAATGGCGGTGCCGGCGGTCTTTCCTCGTTCGGGACGGCAAGGTCGCCTGGGCTCACGTCGCCCGAGACTACAAGACGCGTCCGAGCACCGAGCAACTCCTGACAGCTGTGAAGAAATAGTGATCGTGGAGGGAGCTCAACGCGGGTTGGGTTGTCTATTGACGGGAACCATTTCGCGGACCGAGCGTTGCAAGCCTTCGAAAGGGTCTTCGAGAATCGAGCGAAAGCTGGCGGAGAGGCGCGCTGCTTGGAAACCATCCAGTATTCGATGATCGATCACAGCGGTGATGGGCAACACGGGGCGAACGACTGCACGGCCATCCTCAGCCACTGCGCGATCGCGGATAGTACCGACCGCCAGGCCTATGCAAGCGCGTCCCAAAGGCGTGATCGCCGGAAATGCGGCATCGATGCCCATCATGCCGAGGCTCGTGACCGCAGCGCTGCCGAATGCATCTTCGATGCCGAGCCGAGAGAGATCGAGATTGAGATCGTATTGAATGAAGGGGATGGCCTTCAATAGGGCCTTCAAGACGATGCGGGGGGTGTGATCGAAGAATGCCTTCATCTGTGCATACTCGCGGTCTGCTCCAGCGCGTGCGCTCGCGGCCCTATCGTTAATCTCTCGGGCGATGTCGGGCAGCGACTTTTCATCTGCATTACGAATCGTAATCCCTGTGAGATCGGCCCGCTGCTCTTGGTCCGGGGCCACCTCGGTTTCCACCGCGACGACGACAAAGACGTCAACGTTTGCCCGCTGAAAGACCCGCCCGCGACGAATGAAAGCATTGCACTCGGGATGCTGGGCGAGCGAATCGGCCACGGCCTTCACGACCAGGTGCGTGATCGTCAAGTGCGTGCCGGATATCTCTGATTGCAGCTGCAGATACTCTAGCGCCTTCGTCACCTCGATCTCGAGAGTCCCGTGCATCGTCGGATCGGACGGAGCCTCCCACATCGCTGGAGCCATTCGTCGCCAACTCGAAGGATGGCGAACGAATCGGCCGGCCACGGTACGCTTGAACATCGCCCCTAGGATACGAACCCGACAGCTAAATGAAAAGCGAGATCGCCGACCACGGTTGACGCGACCGTCGCGAGCTCGATGCACCGGTTGATGGAGCTTCGGTCAGACTTTCGACTCCGCGAGGTGGTTCACACAACCGACCTTCCGTGGTCGCCCTCCCCGTTGGCCGGCGTCGAGCGTCGAATGCTCGATCGCGTCGGCGGCGAGGTGGCGCGTGCCACTTCGATTGTCCGGTACGCGCCCGGCAGTCGGTTTTCGGCGCACACGCACGACTTGGGCGAGGAGTTCCTGGTGCTCGACGGGCTGTTCATGGACGGGCACGGCGATTACCCCGCCGGGACGTACGTGCGAAACCCGCCCGGATCGAGTCACGCGCCGTACACGGAAGAAGGCTGCACGATCTTCGTGAAGCTTCGCCAGTTCGACCTCGAAGACCAAACGCCGGTGCGTATCGACACACGCCGCTCGCCGTTTGTTCCGGGCGCTGTCCCAGGCCTTTCAGTTCGCCCGCTACACGAGTTTCGCGGCGAGAGCGTCGCGCTGGTGCGTTGGGAGCCGGGGACCGAGTTTCACCCGCACATGCACATGGGCGGCGAGGAGATCTTCGTTCTCGAAGGTACGTTTTCCGACGAGCACGGCGATTACCCTGCGGGCACGTGGATACGCAGCCCCCACGCGAGTGAACACCAGCCGTTCTCCCGCGAGGGTTGCCTCATCTATGTGAAGGTGGGGCACCTCCGGCCTGGCGTGTGAACGCAGCTTGCGGAGGGCGTTCGGAAATATCGTAAAGCCAGGGAAACGGGAAGCCGCGGTGGCCGACATCTAGGCATGCGCGCCTCTCGCCTCGGCACCCGCGACCGCCTAGACAATTGGTAACTATTGTGTTACCAATTGAATCAGGTCATGTTCTCTCCTACGAAGATGCCCTTGGCAGCCGCTGGAAGGACTACAAAGCCCGCAAACGAAAGGAGCAGTGACATGCCGCTCACACGAGATTTCAAGGCGACGGTCTTCGCTCGGGCGCAGAAGGACCCGGAGTTTCGCAGCGCCCTTCTCGTCGAGGCCGCGCGAGCACTTATCGACGGTGAGCCCGATATCACGAAGTCCGTTCTCCGAGACTACATCAACGCAACCATCGGCTTCGAGCAACTCAGCCAAGAAGTCCGCATACCAAAGAAGAGCATCATGCGAATGCTGAGCCAGTCTGGAAACCCGACCACCCAGAACATGGCCCTGATCCTCGCTCGTTTGAACGAGCACGAGGGCTTGAAACTCAAGGTTTCATGCTGATGCGCGGGCATGCTGATCTCGGCGACCGCCTACCTCGATCGTCCCATCCTCGTGAATCTTAACCTGGTCGCCTGTCTTCACCGCCCGTTCTCCGGCGAGGGTGGCACTTGTCGCCACCTGCTGTGGTTTCTTCTTGAAGTTCGGCTGACGCCAACGCATCGTCTGTTGCATGGCGAACGCATTCCTCTGGGGCATGGTTGCCGCCTCGTCTCTGGTCCTCGGTGGGTTGCTCGCGTCGTGGGTGCCTCTCGGAAAACGCACGCTCGGAATCATCATGGGGTTCGGCGCTGGTGTGCTGCTCTCTGCGACGGCCTATGAATTGGTGTTCGAGGCCGTGAGCCTCGGCAAAGGAAGCGGAGCTCCCACACTGGGGTTCCTGGCTGGGGCGTTCACGTTCTTCTTCAGCGACAAGCTGATCGGAAGGATGGGCAGCGAGGACGGCGAGACCGCCGACGCCGCCGGCTCGTCGAAACTGTTTGTTCCGCTGGTCCTCGGAATCATTCTCGACGGAGTGCCCGAGTCGGTCGTGATCGGCCTCGGCGTGCTAGAAACCGGCACCGTCAGCCTGGCCATGCTGGTCGCGGTGTTCATCTCGAATCTCCCCGAAGCCGCCGCGAGCACCGCGGGCATGAGATCCAGTGGGTGGAGCCGAACGAAGATACTTCTGCTCTGGGTGGCGATCGCGTTGGTCTGCGCGCTTGCCTCTGCGGCGGGTTATGCCCTCCTCGGCGACGTGTCACCCTTCGGTGTGTCGATCGTCCAAGCGTTTGCGGCGGGAGCCATTCTCATGATGCTCGCCAACACGATGATCCCGGAAGCCTACGAGCACGCAGGCAAGCTCGCAGGGGTGTTCACCGTCCTTGGATTCGCGGTCGCAGTCTGGGTCGTCGTGCTCGAGCACGCAGGCGCAGGCTAGAACCATCGTTCACTCCCTTGAATCAGAGTTTCCGTAAGCTAGCGGATGCTCGACGACGGATTTGTGCTCTGCCGGGCAGCGAGATGCATCGCGGGCCAACTTGCCATACCGGGCCGCGCCGGGCGCGGCACTCATCCCGTGCGCGAAGACACTGCCGAGCACGGTGAGGATGACGACGTTGAACACCAACTGGCCATGAGGAAGGTCGGCTTCTTCGAGGATCAGAATCGCGAACAACAGCGAAGCGAGCCCGCGGGGCCCGAACCAGCCGAGGAACAGGACACTAGGAGGACGCAATCCGCTTCCAATCATCGAGATCGCCACCGGGACCATCCGAACGACGGTCAAGCTCAACACCGCGTAGAGCCACATGTTGCCGTCGCTTTCCGCAATGGTCGGCCACGCGAACGACAGGCCGAGCAGCAAGAACACGAGCAGCGCCAAGAGTTGCCCTTCCGCCTCGAGGAAGTTGTACAAGTATTCGCACTTTCCCCGCTGGCTGTTACCGAGGGTCATGCCTGCCACAAACGCTGCAATGAAGCCGTTGCCACCGATCAGCTCGGCGCTTGCAAATGACAGCAGCGCCACTGCGATGCCCGCGAGCCTCGCAAACCGGCTGTCCATCCATTGGCGGTTGTCGGACCAGGTGATCAATCGGCCGCCGAGCCAGGCGACCGTGACACCGGCCGCGGGACCGAGTGTCACCTGGAGCGCTGCGAACTGAGCCCAGTCTGCCGCACTGCGGCCCTCGCCTCCTCCCATGCTCGCCAGCGCGGCGAAGATCAGCACGACCGGCAACGCGATGCCGTCGTTCAATCCACTCTCTACGTTGAGGGCTTGACGGATGCGGAGTGGCACCGAAGGGGCACTGACGACGGCCTGGCCGAGCGCCGCGTCGGTAGGTGCAAGGATGGCGCCGAGCGCCGCGGCCTCGAGCCAAGTGAGCTCGGGGAACACCACCTTTCCGACGAGTGCACCCGCGAGGATCGTCAGGGGCATGCCAATCCCGAGGAGCCGGACCGGCAGCCCGAACTCGTCGCGCAACACGCGAAGATCGATTCGCGCGGCGTCCGCGAAGAGCACGAGCACGAGTGTGAGCTCCGCGAGCACGTGAATCACCCGCTGGTCGGCATGCATGCCGAGCGACGCTAAGCTCCCTCCTCCAAAGAGCAGGCCCAGCAGGACGAACACCATGGGCGGCGTGACAATCGTGCGTTCGAGGCGCTTCGATACCAACCCGTACCCGAGCACGAAGAGCGCGATCCACATGAGCATCATCGAGTCCACGGGACTGCGTAGTGATGGACGAATTCTTTGTTACGGTCGAGAGCTCTTGAAGAGACTCGCATCTCTTGCGAGGATGGACACTGTCGTAGCGGTCGCTAGCAGCTCAGAAGACCAAGCCGCCTGACGGAGTGTCCCAGTGGAGACGGCGACCGTACTGGCTGCGCCGAATGTCGCGCTCGATCTCCCGTTTTTGCCGGTTGGCCTTACCAAACATGATCCCGGAGGTGAGCACCCCGACGAAACCGAGGAAAGTGAGGGTGCCACCAAGTCGAAGCAGGACGTCGCCGGCGGTATTGCACACGAGCTCATCGGAGGACGGGGTGAACGTCTGAACCCGAGTACACTGCGAGGCCCCGACGCCGGTGAGGATGACTCCGGCTGCAAACGCCGCGCTAGTCGAAATCAGCGCAATGCGCGTGCGCCGGGTTCGCTCCCTGGCCTCTTCGAGATCGTATTGCATCCAGCCCTCTCCTGAGGAGGGCTGGTTGGGTGCCGTGGTGACGACCGACGCAGGCGGAGACGCTTCGGGTGCGCCGGTGGTCTGGCTCTGTTGGGCAGAAACGGGGCCGGCTGTGCAGAGCACGACCGCCAGGATGAGGATTGCCGCAAACGACTCTCTGTTCATGGGCCAAACGCTAACTTACCAGCCGCCTGTCATCAAGTCGGATGGCATGTCCGGGCCCTCGGGGGCTATGATGGCGCCTGGTGATCACCTCACTCGACCACATTCATATTCATGCGGGCGACCCGTTGGCGACGATTCAGTTCTACGAGTCGTGCCTCGGTGCCGAGCATCTCGGCTCCATCCCTTCCAGCGAGGGAGGGAGGAATCACGGCGTGCTCCTCGGCGGACAGCTCTTGGTGATCAGCGAGTTTCCGCCGGGCATGAAACCGGCGGAGCCGCCCGAGGCGGGCGCGGGCGCGCTTCGCTCGGGGTTTGGAGTGGCACACTTCGGGCTTCAAACGACTGACCTCGACGGTGTGCTGACCCGCCTACGCGACGCCGGGGCGCAAGTTCACGCCGAGCCGCGGCGCACGGGCTCAATCCGCTACGTCTACGTCAGCGCGCCCGACGGTGTGGTCATCGAGCTCGTCGAGCTCCACCTCCCCGCTCACCTCGCGCGGTTCGTACCCCTGATCAGTGGCGTGAACCGCGCGATCCACCTCACCCGGCGGGCACTAGCGAAGCAACTCTTCAAATAGCAGAGTCCGTCCATGCCCAACCTCAAGCTCACCTATTTCGACATCCACGGCGGCCGGGCGGAGCCCGCACGGCTCGCCATGTACATCGGGGGCGTGGCGTTCGAAGACCACCGCATCAGCTTCCGTGAATTCGGCGCAAGTCGGTCGAGCTACCCATTCAAGCGGGTGCCGGTTCTCCAGATCGACGATGTCGTGCTCACTCAGTGCAACAGCATCAACCGGTACGTCGGCACGCTGGCGGGACTTTACCCGACCGACCCACTCGAGGCGGCCTTCTGCGATGAAGCGATGGATGCCGTAGAAGACATCGTCTCCAAGCAGGTTGCGACGATGTCTATCAAAGACGAGGACGAAAAGAAGGCGGCGCGCGAAGCCCTCGCAGACGGACCGCTCGCGATCTACCTTCACGAACTGCAGGCGATGCTCGAGACCCGTGGCGGCGAGTACTTCGCGGACGGCCGGCTCACGATCGCGGACCTCAAGGCAATGGTCTGGGTACGAAGCCTTCGCTCTGGCATCCTCGACCACGTGCCCGCAGACCTCCCCGACAAGCTCGCCCCGAAGCTCGTCGCGCACCTCGAACGTGTCGACGGCGATCCGAAGGTCCGAGAGTACTACGCCCGCTTCGCTTGAACGTTCGAACTGGGCCCAAGCGACTCAATAACGCGCTCCGGAAACGCAGCGAGCTCCGCTTCGCCATCTTCAAGGCCCTCAAGATAACGGCTACCTTCCCAGGTTGAAACTAGGATGCCTAGATGTCGGTCATCTAGGCGCCTGGTTTCCTCTGAATTCGAACCTGGGAAGGTTTCGCGGGTCAACCTACCTCGGCGAGGTTGCGCTCGGCGTGCCAAAGGTCCCAGTCCATTTGTAGACCAAGCCAGAACTGAGGTGAGTTCTTGAACACCCGCGAAAGACGAACTGCGGTTTCTGCCGTGATTCCCCTCTTGCCTTTGATGATCAAGTTGACGGTTTGGACGCTCAGGTCGAGCTCCTCGGCCAGCGCGCGCTGAGTCATGTCGATGGGCACGAGAAACTCTTCGAGCAGCATCTCGCCGGGAGAGGTTGGGGGTCGGTGCTTTGGAATCATCGCGTCTCCCTAATGATAGTCGAGGACCCGGACGTCGTGCGCGTCCCCATCGCGGAATGCGAATACGATCCGATACTGGTCGTTGACGCGGATCGAATGACATCCCTCGAGATCCCTGCGCAATTTCTCCAAGCGGTTACTCGGGGGAACTCGAAGGTCTCCGAGTGAAATCGCGCGATTGAGCAAATCGAGCTTGCGCTGGACGATTTTCCAGATTGATTTCGGAATCCGACGAGCATCTTTCGAGTTCTTCCCGTGATAGAGGTCCTCTGTGACCTTGTCAGCAAAGCCTCGAATCACGCAGAACAGCTTACACTGGTTAATGCATTACCGCAATACATTAATCAGGCAATCCTCGACCATGATTGCTCTTTCGAGCGTGAGATTCGCCGCCGCTACACCGCGCGCCGGCTTCACTTCGACGAAAGATCAGGCGGTCTGGTGTTCTGAGGCCGAGCGGGAGCGCGCTGGTGGGTCAGGTTGTGTGCTCGAGAAGAGTCTTGAGTCTTTGAACGTCGGTGAGATTCTGCCGTCGACCGATCCTCCCGAAGATCGGACCAAGCAGTCGATACCAGCCGGTTGGCTTCACATGCGCTTCGAGGGTGAATCTCGTTTTGTCCCCGGCCCTTCGCAGATGTAGCCGCCGGTTCCTCGTATCGGGCCGGAGTCGAGCGTCCACCTGGCAAGGATTCCGGCTCGTATTCGAAGACGGTCCACGATGAGACCATGCTGCGACCGTTGGCCTCGATTCGATCGAACCCAGTTGTGCCTACCCCGAGCGGTCCGTCCGATGTGAAGGATGCCTCGACTACACCGCTGCGCCATTGAGCGTCGTGGGGCACCTCCATGACGTAGTCGAACACGTCAGCTGCGGGTCGATTGATGGCGATCGTTGCTGTGAGGTTCATGCCGGCCCTCCCTTCTCTACTCGGTGATCTCCGGTCGAGCCAGGGCACTAGGGGAGGAACTAGCCGTTGCAGTCGAAGCGCGTGATGGGCTCAGTCGTCGAATGAAAGTGGTTTCGCCCACGCCTGCTGGGCGTCCGCCTTCGCGTCGGACTCGATGTTGTCCCCGTGAGCGATGACGATGCGGTCGAAGTCCCACTCCAAAATCCGCTCTAGCGACCGCTTTGCCGCCGCCTTGTCTTTCCATCCCATTTGATACTCGGGCGCCGGCCTTGGCTTGTCCCACATGTGCATGACCGCCTTCCACCAGAGCTTCAAGACCCAATCGGTGCCCTCGGTTTGATCGCCAATGTTCTCGATCAGATCGGTGAGGATCAGGGTCTTCGAGGCGCGGTCGAAGAAGGCGACCTCCCACATGAAACGATTCCCGCGAACGAGCACCTGGTCGATCTGGTCGGCCCAGGCGTCGGGCGAGTGGTCGGAAAGAAACCCGTCGAACTCGAGGTCGGGACACTTTCGCTCGATGCCGGGGCAGATCCACGTCGTCGCCTCTGGAAACGCCTCCTGCCACGCGCTCACATAGAAGTAGTGGTAGCTGCCTGGAGCAACGATGTGCGCGATCGGTCCAATCTCCCGGACCTGCTCGACCAAAGCATCGTCGATGGGAGACGGCGAGTGCACGAGAACATCGCCATCGTTCAACTTGATGAACGTCGCTCGCGCAAAGAAGTCGGCGCCCGCATAGTGAACTGCGTACTTCTTGAGCCAGATCCGACTCGATACATACTCGGTCAACCTGGTGTCGAGGTCGGTTGCCATCATTCCCTCTTTGGCAGTATGAGCCGATGAGAAGAATCTCTCCAGAACGAAAGGACTACTCACCATGCAGATCTTGTGGGGAATCGTCATCGTGGCGTTGTCGCTGCTGTGCTGGGGAGGGCAGGCGGTCGTCTACTTCGCTCCGGCAACCGGAGCAAGGCTGGGCCTCTCGGAAGCGGAAGCCAACGTAGAGCCGACTTTCTGGGCCGATGTTCGCGGCGAAGCCTTGTGGGACGTCCTCACGTTGTGGACGCTGGTGGTGGCAGGGGTGCTGCTCATCATCGACAACACCGCGTGGGCGCACTTCGGGCTCGTCGGGGGCGGCATGTACGTTTACTTCGCCGGCCGAGGGATCTTCAGCCGAGTCGCGATGCTGCGTCACGGCCTGCGGATCGGCACCCCGCAGAGCGTCAAGGTGGTCTTCACCTTCCTGGCCATCTGGGGCACCATGGGGTTGGCCACGATCGTCGCCGCGATCGCGACCCTGCCAACGTCGTAACCCCTTCACACCGTCGGTACTGAAAGGAGAGACTCATGGAGGTAACGGTTCTGACGTGGATCGTAGCAATAACGGGCCTGCTGCTGATGGGACTCCTCGCCGCGTTGCAGCTCGTGGCGGTCATCAACCCTCGCGAAGGATGGACGATCGAGAACGTCTACGGTGGCAACCCTGACGCGACGGACCCCAATGCATACTTTGCGTTCAACCAGGGCCAAGCGTGGGCGGATCCGTTCTTCTGGGGGCCCCTCCAGATTGCAGGGAGTATCGGTATGCTCCTCGGGCAGCAGTGGGGTTTCCTGCTCGCTCTGGCCGCGTCCGTGCCGTTCTGGTACAGCGCGATCCTGATCTTCATCTGGGACCGGGACATGGGATTCCGCCAGAACACGTTCAGCTACTGGGTGTTCATCTGGGGGATGTGGCCGGTATTCGGTGTCCTCGAAGGTGTCTACTGCTTTGTGCGGCTTCTGGAATAGCGAGCCCTTGCGGACCCCAACGGGCATCCCGCCCTTCATTCAGCCGCCGCCGGGGCCGGGCTCAGGTTACGGTAGGCGACGTCGATCGAGGGAGTCGGGACATCCACCCGTTCGATGAGCGAGCGAAACTCATCCGCCAAGAGTTGCCACTCTGCCCGCCCCTGCTCCGCGTGGCCGAGCTTGATCGCTGCTGTCTCGGCTTTCACCATGCGGCGCATCAAGAACACGAGAAGCGACTCGGGCAGCCATTCGAACACGCGGTGATTGCCGGGCGTGATGGGAACGCCGTTTGCGCGCAGCACCTGATAGCCCTCGCGCATGGCTCGGAGCATCAAGCGCAGCAGCTCATCGCTGCTCGCCAACTGCTCCGGCTCACCTCCCGCCCGATAGAGCGCGCATACGGTGGGGAGAATCTCGGCCACATGGGTCTTCAGCCACGCGTCCATGTTCGTACACACCGACACGGGAAACCCAGCTGCTTGGAGCGCAGACGCGATTGCGACAATGCGAGCGGACTTGCTGCCGTCGAGCTCACCGATGGTCGTTGGCTGTTCGCGCGCCGACGTGATGACGTAGCGAATGGCGCCACCTCGGGGCACCGCAGCGGCGCCAGGAAAGCCGAGGAGCACGCGGTCGCGACCGATGGCATCGGTCATCGCGCCCGGTCCTGCCGCGTTGTTGCCGAAGAACATCACGCTCGGCGTGCGGTCGTTCGCGGCTAGCACGGGCAGTACCTCCGCGATCCGGTGCTTCGGCAGGATGACCAGCACGACGTCATACGCATCGTCTGGGTCGAGACGATCCACGACCTCGGGAGACGTCGTGGTTCGTTGCCCGGAGACCCCGTCCTCGAGCTCGATCCCCTGTTGGCGGATCTGCTCGAGACGCGTCCCCCTCGCCAGGATGGCAACCTCTTGCGAGCTCTGCGCCAGCCGCGCCGCGTAGAGACTTCCGATGTTGCCTGCGCCGTAGACCAGAAACCGCACGGCGACACGATACCACGGGCGGTGGGCACGCCTCCCACGTCCGCGCTTTCCTGTGATTACCCGTAGTTGCCTGATTCGCAGCGAAATCCGATGTTTTCGATTCCCACCGCCTCCACCTCGGCTCGAACACCAACCATCAACGACGGAGAGCCTCTCAGAATTGAGAGGCGCGCTTATCGGTCAAACGGCCGTGGGTGTTTCGTGACATTCCGACTTTCTGCTCGACGACAGTCGGATCTCCCAAACGCGTCGGCGGCTACTGGCCGCGCCTCCAATCTCCACCAGTTCTCCACCGGATCTCCAAGTCTTGGGACTCCTTTTCGGGCACTTTCTGGCTGTGTGTAGAAGTCAGGAGGATCAATGGAAGACCGTGAAACAGACGTTTTTGATGTGGTAGTCGTGGGTGGGCGTGTTGCCGGAGCTTCCACCGCGATGCTTTTGGCCCGGGCTGGGCATCGTGTGGCTGTCGTCGATCGAACTCGGTTTCCGAGTGACACGCTGTCCACCCACCACATCTGGCATGCGGGTATCGTGCAGCTCCGTCGCTGGGGCCTGCTCGATCGTTTGATCGGTACCGGAGCTCCGGCTTCTCGGCAACTGCTGAGCGACATCGACGGAGTGGCGATGCAAGCCATCGTTCCCGAAGCCGGAGGTGTGGATGCATTGTACGCGCCCCGCCGCAACGTTCTCGATCCGCTCCTGCTCCGCTCCGCAGAAGACGCCGGGGCGCAGTTCTTCGAACGCATCACGGTGACAGGTGTCACGCGCGACGGGAAAGCGCGGGTCAACGGTGTCGTAGGCCGTGACGGCAGCGGGCAACCGTTTTCACTTCGAGCTCGTCACGTCGTCGGTGCCGACGGCTGGCGCTCGCGGATCGCGCGATCGGTGCAGGCCCCGGCCTACAACGAACGCCCGTCGACGAACGCGTGCCACTACGCGTACTGGGAGGGGTTGGATCACCGAGGCACCGAGATGTGGTTCCGTACCTCGGGCGTGATGGCGGGGGTCTTCCCGACCCACGGAGGCGCTTGCGTCTTCGTGAACTGCAGAACCGATCGGGCCGATGACCTTCGCAGGGATCTCCGGGCTGGTTACCTTCGGTTCTTGACCGAAGCTGCGCCGGATCTCGTCGAGCGGCTCGCGGGTGCAACGCAGACGTGTCGAGTGCGAGGCACCCCCGGGCAGCCGAACTTCTTGAGAAAGCCCTTCGGTCCTGGGTGGGCCCTCGTCGGCGACGCCGGCTACACCAAGGACCCGGTGAGCGGTCACGGCATCACCGACGCCCTGCGCGACGCCGAGCTCCTCGCCACCGCGCTCGACAAGATCCTGCGAGGCAGGAGCTCGGAGTCGAAGGCCCTCGCGTCCTACCAGGAGCAACGCGATCGCATGTCCCATGCAACCTACAACATCAGTTGCGAGATGGCGGCTTACCAATGGGACCCGAAGCAGCTCTTGCAACTGCAGAGCGACTTTTCGAGAGCGGTCATCGTGGAGGCGAACGAGGTGGCGGCCTTCCAGGACTGGGCGGGAGTCCCGGCGCACGCCGACCCGGCGCACGCTGCGTGAGCTCTCACGTTAGTCGCCGGACGCGTCGACCGCGTAGAGTTCCCAAGATTCCCCAGCCCCTGGCAACTCATGGGTCCCACGCTCCGAAAAACCCAGACCGGACCCCACGACCAAGTCCCGCACCGTCCTCGACACCCAAACTTCGCCTGGGCTCGCCAGTGCGGCTACCGAGGCTCCGATGTCGACCCCCGTTCCCGCCACTTGGGCACCGCTGACTTCGACCTCCGCGGTGTGTATTCCGACTCTGAGACGCATCCCGGTCGGCTCGACCTCGTCGCGCAAGGCACAGGCGCAGCGCACAGCGCGTGCAGGTCCACTGAACCTCAGCAGGACCGTGTCATCATCCGTCTTGGCGACCCGTCCATGGTGGCGCTTTGCGACGTCCGTCGCGGCACGGTGATACTCCCTCAGCACGTCCCGCCATCCGCGGTCGCCCAAGTCCTTGGCCTGCGCCGCCGAATCATCGATGCTGGCGAACACGACAGTGGCAAGAACCCTTTCTCCTTCGACGGCGGACTCCGCAGCACCGGAGATGAAGTCTTCTGCATGGGCGAGCAAAGTATCGGCGTCCCCCGCGAAAGCCAGATGATCCTCGCCTTCCAGGACGATCATCCGCGACCCTGGGATTCCATCTGCCAGTGCTTCGGCCGCAGAGAGCGGGACGAGCCGGTCGCCATGACGATGCAACACCAACGTTGGCTGTTTGACCGAGCCTAGGACACCGGTGATGTCGCCCTGCGCGCTCAAGCGCAGGATCTGTGCCGCCGTCGCCGGGGTCGCGGCGTGACGTTCGTAACGCGCACAATGCTTTCGCATCGTGGGGTCCTTCCCCCAACTTGGCGCGAGGAAGTCCGCGTACATCTGTCCCTCCCCCCAGGCAGCGCTCATCGCCGCGAGACGCGTTTCGAGCTCCTCAGACGACATCCAGTCCATTCGTGCATAGGCGCTGAAGAGGACGAGCTGCCGGACGCGTTCCGGATGCGTGGCCGCCAGCAAGACGGCCATCGGCGCACCCTCGGAGATGCCGAAAATCGTCGCACGCTTCGAACCGACCGCGTCCATCACGACCAATACGTCCTCCATTCGTTCTTCGAGTGTGGGCACCTCATCCGGCGGAATTCGGTCCGAGAGCCCGGTTCCGCGTTTGTCGAAGACGATGAGCCGGTAGTGCGAGGCCAGCCTTTCGAAAAAGTCGGAGAAACCTGGAAGCTCCCACTGAAGCTCGATATTCGAAACGAAACCCGGGATGAACACCACATCCGCATCGCCGTCGCCAACGACTTGGTAGGCCGTGCTGTAGCGCCCCGTGGCCGCGTAGTGAGTGACGATCTCGGGGCGCGCCCCACCCTGCCGCAGGAGCCGAAGCGTCGACATCGGTGGCCACGGAACTCGAGTCGTCCGCTCCTCCGATTTGCTCTACTTCTACGACGACTCGATACCCACGCCCATGAACCGTCCGGATGATGCGCTGGGCCCTGCCATCGTCTCCGACAGCCCGGCGCGCTGCTTTGAGCCGACTGGTCAGTGCGGACTCACTGACGAACCGATCGTCCCAAATCTGATCGAGGAGCTCCCTTTTGGGTACGACCCGGTCGCGGTGCTGCACCAGGTAGGCGAGCACATCGAACACCTGGGGCTCTATCTTCTGAGCCTCGCCTCCCCGGCGAAGCTCGAAGACACCGAGGTCGAGCTCACAGTCTTCAAACCTGTAGATCATCGGAGAATCACCGCAACTCGTACCACACCCCGTCGGTCGGCCGCGACCGCTAATCTCCACATCATCTCCACCCCATCTCCAAGCAGGAAGCGCGCGATTTCGCCACAGTGCTTCTCAGAGGGTCGGAAAGGCCGCCCCCGAAAAAAGGAGATTCATCATGACCCAGTCAGCTGTCCAACCCGAAGCCATCATCGTGAACGGCGTCAACGTCACCCAGCTCGGAGAAACCATCGACGCCATCCAGGGAGATCCGGAGATCGCGCAATTCGAGTTTCGCGCCCAGAACCAGTGGCTCGGCGGTGGCCACAACCGCTCCGAGATCAAGTCCTTCTACGGAGCGTGTGAGGAAGACTCGATCCGAACGGAGCCGTTCGTCCTGGACGCCGATGAACCACCCGTGCTTCTCGGCCAGGATCAAGGAGCCAACCCAGTCGAGTACATCTTGCACGCTCTCGCGGCGTGCATCACGACGAGCACCGTCTACCACGCAGCAGCCCAAGGCATCGAGATCGAGGCCATCGAGTCATCCCTCGAGGGCGACTTGGATCTGCAGGGCTTCCTCGGCTTGAAGGAAGACGTCCGCAAAGGCTATCAACAGATCCGCATCAACCTGAAGGTGAAGACCAATGCGTCCGCCGAACAGCTCCGCGAGTTGAGCAAGATGTCGCCGGTCCTCGACATCGTGACCAACCCGGTTCCGGTACAGGTCCACTTCACCGTCGAAGACTGATCCGTCGCTACAGACGGGCGACTCCATCATCGGGGGTCGCCCGTTTTCTGTTTGTCCGTCAAGGAGCGAGCGCGTCCCAGACGCAACCACATGCCCATAGGTCACTCCCCTTCCTGCTCGCTTTTCAGAAGCGCCAACGGTCACGATTGCTTTTTCGAACGTGCCAGTAGCCGCAAGACGGCTCGCGCCAGCTCTCGCGACTCTGCGTGCCGCGAGCTCGACACAACCTTGCGCGCCAACGTGCCTAAGGTCTGGGCGGTGGGCACATCTCCCACGTCCGCCCTTCCCTGCATGTTCTCAGGTTCGATGTTGCCACTTTGCAAAGCGGTTTCCCGAAAGTGCTTTTCGCCGTCTCTTGTTTCCCCTGACTCAAGATCCGGTTTCCCGTGATTACCCGTAGTTGCGCGATTCGGCTCGAAATCGGATGTGTTCGATTCTCACCGCCTCCACCTGGGCTGGCATTTCTTGCTCGTGGTCTCTAGCGTGTCGCCTCGGTCCGCGCTCGCTCCAGCTCCGCGACCAAATCGCTTCGATCGAGTGCCTTCTCGAGGAGCTCAAGCGTTTCACGTATGCGATGGTGGTTCAGGGCCGGCCCCTGCGCGGCGATGATCGCGACTATATCATCTCGATCCTTGGGGCGACCGCTTAGAATCTTCATCGCGACCACGTCTTCGGCCGCCGCGACGGGAACCGTAGTTCCGCCCAGGTCCGCGGGCTCCGCCCGAGAGCAGAACAACTCTTCAATGCCGGGGCCGCCAAGCACGACGTCGGCGTTGATGCCCGTTGCAAGATGAATGAGCGGAAGAACGCGAGTATCTCGGACGAAGTCTGCGTCAGCCCCACGCAGTTCGAAACCGTGTGCTTCGACGACTGTTGTGAGCGCCTCTACAGTGTGGTCGCCTGGGAAGACCGTGACGTCGACGTCCGCCGTCATTCTCGCGGCACCATGGACGAGTGCGGCTTGGGCGCCAAATACGTACCAGGCTGCGTCCAGCGCCTCGAACGAGGCTCGGAGTGAGTCGAGGACTTCAGCGAATGGCGAAGGCATGCGCCGCCCGATCCAAAAGTTGCTTGAGTCGAACCTGAGCGCCCAAGTCCGCGGCCACGTAGCGCGAGCCGGGAAAATCTGCCCGTACGCTCCGAGCGTGCTCGAACAGGGCGTGACTGGCTTCGACCGTCGCGCGTGGCCCCTCTGCGCGATAGCGTTGCACCCAGTGATCCCGATCGGATCCGGCCACTTGGGCCCAATCTCTCTCGGTGTACTCTCGGATGTGCCGATCCTTCACAGACTGCATTCTAACACTGAATTCACCTCCCGTCTCCGCGCCGACACAGGCCTCTGGACTAGGTTGCCCCGAACAATCGAAGCTAGGCTACCCCGATGCCTCACTTGCTGTATGCCCTGCTCGCGACCGCCAGATCGAGCCTGAAGCCGCAGCGCGAACTCGCTATCGAGAACCTCGCCCTGCGACAGCAGCTAGCGATTCTGCGGCGCAAGACCAAACGCCCCCGGCTGACCAAAGCGGACCGCGCATGCTGGGTCGCGCAGCTCAAGCGAAGGTGCGTTTGATCGATTCGCCGAGCACGCGGGAAGCATTGACTTCAAGCAGGCCGCCGTGTCCGCCGATGAGCTTGTCGAAAGGAAGGCTCGCCAAACGATCGAAATCCTCGCGCAATGAACCACCCGGCGGGGTCTGTATCTTGCGCCACGGAGGTCCGATCTGGGCTGGGTTCCGAAAGCCCATGAGAGCCGTGATGATCTTGGCCCCCGTCGACATCAGCGGGTGCGGGACCCAGTGCTGCACGCTGTCGCACGTTACCAGCAGCCCCCCGTCTCGCTCGACGTGGAGCGCGGCCTCGGGCGAGAGAGTGTCTCGGAATCGAAAGACCTTCACGCCCGGAAGTGGGAGCTCGGTCGCCTCTGCCAGCTCCGTAGCCCCGCCTTGGGGATCGGCGGCCCAGAGTTTGGCACCGTAGCGGTCCGCGTAGTAAGCATCGTCCATGCCGTGGACGCCGATCTTCATGACATGAGCCACCTTGCCCAGGGCGTCGAGGGCGAGCTCACCCTCCGCCTTCAGCCGAACCGCGTTGACCAGGGTCAACTCCCCCTCGTGTCGTAGCACCACCATGTTGCGGACCAATCGCACCAGGGGCTTGAACGGGACCGATCCCGTGACGAACCAGGCGTTCTCGAAAATCGGCTGGAGGTCGCCGTGTGGCTCGGCGGGCGGGAAGGAGCTCGGCATTGGGACGCAGAGTACCCGCACGCCCTCTGCCTGTCGATTGGGTGGGACTCGTCTTCCTTCCTTCACTCCACGACCCGGGCAACCAACGCGGTGCCCTCCGGCAATGTCACATCACCCCCGGTACGGAGAAGACCCAACCCGTATGTAAGGACGGCGAGGGTAATAGAACCTTTGACGCGGCTCTTGCCCTCGAAGCGCTGTGGCGCATCGTCGAGGTGTATGACTGTGCCATCGGCGCGGGTCGTGCTCTTGAAGGACACCTCCATCCATCCAGGCCTCCCGATCCGCGGATTCTTTCGGCGTGTGACCTGTGCCATCACCTCCGTACCTTCTTCCACGACGATCGCCCCCTCGTTGTTCGTGACGTTCTGCATGACCGCGAAGTAGGGTTGCTGTTCCGTTGCTGTGGGCCGTTCGGAAGCGCCCTCTCGCGATGCAATGTCGAGAACCGCAACCACAGGGATCGGAGTGCCGACGGGAATTCCTCGGGCGGCCGACGCGGCGGTCACAGTGTCCGGTTGGGCCGTCCGCACGTGGCGGACCGGGGAGCCGCACGCCGTTAGCGTAGCCAGTGTGAGAGTGATGGCGGCTGCAGTGAGGTTCCCGACCCGCGAGGTAGAGGTTTGCTTTTCGATACTTTTCATTCGCTGTTCCCTTGTTCTTTCGGCTCCAAATCTTTCGGAGCGCTAACGTCCGTGGCGATCTCCTGATCCACAGCCTGCGCGATGCTATTACGCATTGAAATCAGCTTTTCTGCACATGATCGTTGCATGTATGCAAGGATAGGCTGATGGAGCGCTGGGACGACCTCCGGATATTCCTGGCTGCTTTCCGAGAGGGAAGCTGCGCCGCGGCGGGTGCACGACTCGGCGTCAATCAGAGCACCGTCAGCCGGAGGATTGGGGCCCTCGAGCGCGACCTCGGCGTTCGCCTCTTCGACCGGCTACCCGAGGGCCTCGTCCCCACCGCCGCCGCGGAGGAGATCGCTCCCCGCGCAGAGGTATTTGAAGCTACAGCCGCCGAGCTCCTGGATGCGGTTGAAGGGATTGACACTCGCTTGGGCGGCGTTGTGCGGATCGCGGCACCTGACCTGATCGCCGGCGAGCTGATCGCTCCTGCTCTCCCAGGCTTCCTAAGGGAACGCCCCGGTCTGCGCGTGGAGTTGATCTCGGGCGACGCGATCGTGGACCTCACTCGGCGACACGCAGATGTAGCACTACGGTTCGTACGACCGGATAGTGGCGACTTGATCGTTCGGCGTGTCGCCACCTTCCGCTTTGGCGTCTTCGGCTCGAAGGAGTACGTGGCGGATCACCGCGACAAGTCCCCAGAAGAGCTCGACTGGCTAGATTGGGACACGACGCAGGCGTACTTGCCTGATGCGGTTTGGTTGGACTCCGTGTTGCCGGGAGTGGAGCCTGTGCTGCGCACCACGAGTTTGGCGGTCAGGTTGCGCGCGACTCGCGGCGGGCTCGGCGTGGCCGTCTTGGCGCTACCGCTCGCGGAACTCTACCCCGACCTCGAGGCGATTGAAGGGGCGATCGAAGACTTGCCGCCTATCCCGGATATCCCCATCTGGCTGGCTGGACACCGCGCGCTCCGTAACCTTCCTCGCATCAAAGCCGTCTGGGCCTTCCTCGAGGAGCTAGCGGCGGAATTCCCCTAGCCTCCTCAAGACGGCTAGATGCGCGCTCAGTCGAATCCCTTATTCGAGTTGAACCGTCGGCTCTTGACATTACCTATTGACTATATTACTCATACGAAATGTGGGAGGTCCTCGAGAGCAGGCCTTGCAAGAGGCAACTCAAGAGGGCGCCCAAAGAGGTCGTCAAACAATACGAGGCATGGAAAGAAGTCGTCCAAGCGTCCGGACCACGATCGCTCCGGTTGATTCCCGGCTATCGGGACCATGCGCTCAAGGGCGAGTGGAAAGGTGCGCGCTCGAGCTATCTGACCAAAAAGTGGCGGGTCCTCTACGTGGTCGAAGGAGACCGCTTCGAGGTCCTCGTGCTGGAGGTGAATCCCCATGAGTACTAAGCGCGGAAAGAAGGTTCAAGAGGCACTTCAGGGAGGGCGGTTCACGAAGTCTGTCGTTCGAGTCAAGCTCACGCCCGCCGAGATGGCCCGTATCCTCAGGGAAAAGAACGAGCTCACACAGTCAGAGTTAGCTGAGCGTACCGGCCTCACGCAATCGACCATCTCGAACATCGAGAACGGACGGACGCAGCTCGGCGCGGAACGAGCCAAGACCTTGGCGCGAGCTCTTCGTGTTCATCCAGCGGTGTTGCTCTTCCCGGGGTGGGATGTGAGCGAAGAAAGCGCTGCTTAGCTCACGCTGGGGGCGCACAGCTCTGCGGATGACGGCGGACGCGGAGAGATTCGAACCCGCGACTTTCGTCGGGAAGCGAATTCGACGTCCTTCAGGGCGCGATCTTCTTCTTGATCGCCTTTGCGAGGGGTGACGGGACGCTGCCGAGCGCGCTGAGCATGTGCGGCAGCGCTTTGAGTTTCAGGCCTTTGTACTCGCTCGGTACAATCGCATCGATCAAGAACGGGCCGCGCGACTCGAATGCGTTCTTCAGGGCTGCGCTGAAGTCCTCGGCACGTGCAACGCGTCGTGCCGGCACTCCCATGCCCTGGGCCATCGACACGAAGTCGATCGCCGGTTCCGACAGGTCCAACTGCGCCCTGGCCTCCGGGCCGATTGTCTCTGCCCCGACGCGCTCGAGCTCGATGTTGAGAATTCCGTACGAGCGGTTGTTGAAAATGACGGTCGTCACATCGAGACCCTCACGCGCAATCGTCCACAGCGCCTGAATCGTGTACATGGCGGAGCCGTCCCCAACGAGTGCGAGCACGGGACGGTCCGGCGAGGCCGTCGCCGCGCCCAAGGCGACCGGCAGGCCTTGCCCGATCGCGCCACCGGTCAAGGTGAGCACGTCGTGCCGAGGCGCCCCAGCGGTGCAAGTCGACAACTTGATGCCGGACGTCTGCGCTTCATCTGAGATGATCGCGTTTGCCGGCAACAAGGCGCCAATCGCTTGACATGCCTTGGCGGCGTTGAGTTTGCCTTTCGGCAACTCGGGGCGCCCGGCGCTCTGGAGCTTGGGCGCGGCATCGGAGGCGCCAACAGCCTCGACGAGAGCCTGCAACGAGGCCACCGCATCTTCATGGGGCTGCACCAAGGTGTGGGCCGTACAGTCGTCTGGCACCAAATAGCTTTTCTTGCCTGGATACGCGAAGAACGACACGGGCGCCTTGGCATCCACCAGAACCAAATGCTCGTAGCCGTTGAGCTGCACGGAGGCCAGTTCGGCGAGATACGCAATACGCTCGACCGGGGGCAGCCCCGCGCCTCGCTCCAGGCGCGTCGGAAAGACCTCACAGAACAGCTTGGCACCCGTCTTTTCAGCAATCTGCGACGCCGCGCGCAACCCCGCCTCACGGAGCACGCGATTGCCCAACAGGAACGCAACCTTCTTGCCTGATTTCTTGATCACCTGCGCCAGAGTTTGCACGGTCGCGTCCGAGGCCCGCGGCGGCTGTGCAGGCGCATGCGCTTGTGCCGGCTCGACGCCCTCGTTCCAGGAGACGTCTGCGGGCAAGATGAGCGTAGCGATCTGCGCAGGCGGGCCTTTCGCCACTTCCACAGCCTCGGCGACATCAGCGGCGAGTCGACTCGATTCCGGCGTGGTCTTGATCCAGGTAGACACATTCTTCGCGACCGTCTCGATGTCCGACTGCAACTGCGCGTCGTATTGGGTGTGATGGGTCGCGTGATCTCCGATGATGTTGACCATGGGCACACGTGCCTTGCGCGCGTTGTGCAGGTTCGCGAGGGCGTTGCCGAGCCCACATCCGAGATGCAAGAGAGTGGCGGCCGGCTTGTCCGCCATGCGCGCGTATCCGTCGGCAGCGCCGGAGGCCACCCCCTCGAACAAGCACAGTACACCTCGCATGTCCGCGCCATCCAGCGCTGCCACGAAGTGCATCTCCGAAGTGCCGGGATTCGTAAAACACGTGTCAACGCCCGCGTTGACGAGAGTCTGAATGAGAGTGTCTGCGCCATTGCCCATAGTGCTCGGCACTGTACCGCATTCGTGTGGGGCAGTATCTAGTCGTTTACGAAATCTTGGAGGATCGGGTCGACGACGAATCGACAGCGTCGAGTCTGCGCATCAGATGATGCTGAAAGCGCTCCATCGTGGCTCGGCTGATGCGCGGTTCGACGTGCCCGAGGTTGAGCTGTAGACGATTCCGAAAGGTCGTTGCCGTTGCACCTAGGGGACCCATCACGGACACGGCGGCAAAGAAGTGCAGCTCTTCAATTTCGAGCTCACCGTACCGCTCTTGAACGTCGAGGCGCTCCAATAGGCCAAGATTCGTAATGGCGAGCGACCTGCGGGTCAGCTGAGTCTCACAGAGGCGGAGCGTCTGCTTGGAGCCGAGCGACGCTCGCAGCCACCGGATGAGCCCTCCCGAAAACGGCGACGTGAGAAAGGGAATTCCGTCGGCCTTTTGCGACTGGATCTCGCCGGTCACCTCCCGCCCGAGCGCGTGAAGCTCCGTGTCGGACGACAAGCGATGCTCGGTGTCCACATAGGAGGCGTAGACGCCCGATGCCTCACCGATGCGGGGCAAGTCTCCGCCGCTACGTTGCCGGAGCTGATCGAGGTAAACACGGAAGTCGAGTGCATGAAACAGCCGCATCGTGGGCTCGTCAGTCCACTCGCCGGTTTCATGAAGCGCGAGCATCATCGCTGAGCTCAGCAACCCATGCATCGTGTATCCCTCACGTCGAGCTTGGGTGCGAAGCGCGGTCGTCTGAGCCTCGGAAAACTGGATGGGAACGAGTCGCTGCGTTCGCTCTTCAATCGGCGCGGAGCCCTCGCTTGGTAGCTGCGCCGCGGGAGTTGCTCGCATGTCGCGCGTCAGAAGCCCGAAGGCCTTGCTCAAGTTTTGCGAGGGCGATAGGGAAGCGGAAAGAAGCTCTCTAGGGACGCAGTGGGGATCTCGGGCAGCTCTAGCGAGGGATCGGCGAGCAGTCGGATGAGATCGCGCATGACCAGCACTCCGGACTTGCCGTCGCTGACGACGTGGTGGAACGTCAGAAGCAGCGTCGAGTCCGCTTCGCCGTGACGAAGCCAGATGCAACGCGCCCGCGGCCCGTCGAGAGGCCAGGGCTCGTGTCGCGTTTCGGTCTCCGCGTGAGGAACCCAGGCGTCGGGGTCGGCATCGACGTGGCGGCTGCCAATCGAATGAACGGCATTGGGCTCTAGATACCAGCGGAAACGCTTTCGACAGAGCCGCGCGGTGAGCGTGGGGTGGCGCCTGGCGAGCGCATCGAGCGCGTGTCGCAGTCGGGCATCGTCGAACCGGCCGCGGACGCGCGCGATCGTCGTGAAGTTCACCGTCGATATTCGGTCGAGAGCCAGCGTCATTCGCTCGACGCCCCCCAACTCGCGCGGTTCCATGCAGAGCACCTAGCATTTTGCCGGTTTGGGGGCGATGCCTTTTGCGCTGCTCAGCGCATCCACTTGATGAGCAGGTCGATCAGGCTGTTCTGCCGCCCGGTGTAGGGCGGGTAAAAGAGTGACAGCAGCGAGAAGCGCGGGTTGGTGAAGACCGGTCGCATTTTGCTGAACTCAACGAAGCCCTCATGGCCGTGGTATTGCCCCATGCCGCTCGCGCCAACGCCGCCGAACGGCAGGTCGTGCTGGGCGACGTGGATGATGCAGTTGTTGATCGTGACGCCGCCGGAAATGGTGCTGTACAAGAGCTTGTCCTGCCGCGCGCGGTCGTTGCTGAACACGTAGAAACCAAGGGGCCGGTCTCTCTTGGTAACGTATTCGATAGGCTCATCGAGGCTCTCATAGGTCATGAGGGGCAAGAGCGGGCCGAAGACCTCTTCCTGCATGATGAGCATGTCGTCCGTCACATCCAGCACGAGGTGCGGCGGGATTTTGCGCAGCACGTCGTTGAACGTAGCACCCGGCACCAGTGGCACGAGCTTGGCGCCCTTCGCCTCTGCGTCGTCGAGTGTCATCCGCAGGCGCCGGTATGACTTGTCGTCGATGACCGAGGTGTAGCTGCCATCATTCGTGTCCGGGTAGCGCTCGGGCATGATGCGTTGAGCCGCAGCGACGAACTGGTCCCGCGAGCCCTCGGGCAAGAAGAGGTAGTCCGGCGCTAAGCAGGTCTGCCCAGCGTTCACGAACTTCGCGTAAAGAATTCGCGCGGCGGCCTCATCGACGTCGAAGTCGTCGCAGAGGATCGTGGGCGACTTTCCGCCGAGCTCCAGGGTAACGGGTGTCAAGCTGTCAGACGCTGACCGCATGACCGTGCGACCCGCGTCGGCCCCGCCGGTGAAGATGATGTGATCGAAGGGCAGCGTAGAGAAATCCCGACCAGGGACACCCGGCAAGATCGCAACGGTGTCCTCCGAATAGGCTTCGCTGAACTTTTCCTGAAGCAGGCGGGCAAGGTTCTGCGAGTTGCTCGCCATCTTGATCATGGCGCGGTTGCCCGCCGCCAAGACGCTGATGAGTGGGCTCACGGTGAGGAACAGCGGGTAGTTCCAGGGCGAGACGATGCCCACCACCCCCTTGGGTTGGGGCACGAGCCGGTTGGACCCGGTGGCGAACAATATCGAGATGGGCCGACGCTCGGGCTGCATCCACTTCGATAACTTCTTCAACGAGTGGCGGATGCCATCTATGCAGGGGAAGAGCTCGAGTATCTTGGTCTCCTCGGCGCAGCGATGCCCGAAGTCCTTGCGGATCGCTTCGATGATCGCGTCGGTGTTGTCGATGAGGATCCGTTCGAGCGCGCGAAGGCGCTCCTTGCGTTCAGCGAGGCTGGGATATGGGTCGCGAAGGTAGGCGTCGCGTTGCAGTTTGAAGATGCGCTGCGCTTCGTTTTCGGCGACTTCGATGGTGCGGAGTTGAGCAGTCTGGGCCATGCGGAATCATGATACTGGGACCCGACCGAGACAAGCCGACGGAAGGAAGGAAGGAAGGCGCAAGGCCTGCGTCGGCAGCCTGCTGTGCGCAAGAGTTTCGTTGAGTCGATGGGTACCGGAATCCTGTTCCCCGTCGTGCGTAGAAACGCGCGCCTCCTGGACAGCGTGCGCAGGCTCCTCTAGCGTCCGCCGTGAAATGGACCAACCCTTCTCTATTGTGGTCACCCGGATGAGCTTCGCTGGGTCGCCTACGCAAGTCTGGGAAGCTCTGGCGTTGTACGAGGAGATCGACGCGCGTCCGCCCCTGCATCTGAGGCTACTCCTGCCCGTTCCCATCCGCACCGAGGGTAGGAAATCAGAGCCCGGCGATGAGGCGAAGTGCTTGTACGAGGGCGGACACCTTCTGAAGCGTATGACGCGGATCGAACGGGGCGACCTCTACGAATTCGAAGTCGCCGAGCAGGAGCTTTCTGTAGGTGGAGGAATGCGGCTCGCGGGCGGACGCTACACGTTACGGGAGCTCGCCGATGGCCGGACTGAGGTGGCGGTCGAGACCCGCTATGTCAGCACCAAGTGGCCGCGTTGGTTCTGGAGACCGCTCGAAGCCATGGTCTGCCACTGGTTCCACCGCTACCTCTTGCGCTCGATGCGACGCACGATCGAGTCGCCGTGAACGCTACAGGGAGGTCGACATGCCCGAGCTCATGCCACCGTATTGGTTGATTCGTGCGGCCGTTGCCGCGGTCTGGCTCTACGAGGGCCTGTGGTGCAAGCTGCTCCGCGGGGAGCCGCGCGAATTCGAGGTCGTCAAGGCGGTGCCGCGCTATGGGCCGCGCTTCGGCGTGCCGTTTCTCATGACCCTAGGGGTCGTCGAGGTCACCCTCGCAGTGTGGGTTCTGACGGGCGCGGCACCACTGCTCTGCGCAGTTGCGCAAACCGTCTTGCTCGTGTCCCTGAATGCCAACGGGTTTTTCTGGGCCCGGCACGTCATTCACGATCCGCGCGGCATGCTGGTCAAAAATTTCGCGTTCCTCGTCCTGGCCTGGGTCGCCGCCAGCATCCCGGCAGCGACCGCTCCATGACGGCCGCCGTGACGCTGTGGGAACGGGGCCGTCTCGACGCACGTGTCGGCCCGCGCCAAGTGCTGTTCGGACGCATGTACGAAGACGCGTCCATCGAGCTCGACGCCTTCCAGACAGGGAGCCGTGTCTTCTGCATCGCGTCAGCGGGGTGCACAGCCATGAAGCTCGCTCCCCACCATGAGGTCGTCGCTGTCGACATCAATCCTGTCCAACTCGCCTACGCGGAGCGCCGCTTCGATGGCGATCTCGGATTCCGCGGGAGGGCCGAACGGGTCATGGATTTCGCTCGGTTCTTCGGCCCCCTCGCGGGCTGGTGGCCATCGCGGGTGCGCGCCTTCCTCGAGCTCGACGACCCGGCAGAACAGATGGAGTATTGGCAACGGCACCTCGACACCTGGCGCTTCCGCACCGCCCTCGATGGGCTCTTTTCGCTCATTGCGCTGCGCTCGGTCTACGCCCCGCGCTTGCTCGATTTCCTGCCCAAACGACTCGGAGTCGTCATGCGCGGGCGAATGGAACGCTGCTTCGAGCGGCATCCCAATCGCAGCAACCCCTACGCACGTTCCCTGCTACTAGGCGAGCTGTCCCCCGACCCGCCGCCCCCCGAAGCAAAGGACATTCGGCTCGTGCATGCGGATGCGGCGGAGTTTCTCGAGCAAGAAGCGCCCGGCAGCTTCGACGGTTTCACGCTCTCGAACATCTTGGACGGAGTCGACGACGCCTATCAGCAAAGGCTCCTTGCCGCTGTAAAACGGGCCGCCGCCCCTGGGGCAGCTACCGTGCTCCGCAGCTTCGGTGACACGAACGCCAGCTCGCCGGCGAATCGCGCCGCCGACGACCGAGCGATGCTCTGGGGAAGTGTCCTCGTAAGACCTGCAGCCGAACTCGGGCTCGCCGACGTCGCACACGTAGGAAAAGTGTAGTGGGTTCCGCCTTGTGATCCCCCTCGTTTTCCTATCTACTCGGGCGTCATGTCGCTCAGGGCTCATGGCTTTCTGCCTCTGCTGCTCCTGCCCGCACTCCTTGTCGGGTGCGACACTGTAAAGTTCGCGGCCGAGGCGTCGGGTGAGCTCTTCACCCGCGCCCAGCCAGGGATTGAGCAGTTCTGGGACTACGAAACGGCAGGCAAAGCGATCCCCGCCGGGATTCTCCAGCTCGAAGGCGTCCTTCGTATCGTCCCGGACAACGAGCGCATCCTCATTTTCACGATCGGCTCGTACCTCGGCTACGGCGTTGGCTGGATCGAGGACCGGCTCGAACGAGCCGATGTCGCGGATGACTTCGAGGAGGTGCTCCACTTACGCGGCCGAGCGCGACTCATGTACACGCGGGCTTGGGAGCTAGCGAAGCACATGCTGCGGCTTCGAGCCGACGGGTTCGACGAAGCCATTGCGGGCGGTACCGACACGCTAGCCGGTTGGCTCGAGACCCAATTTCCGCGAGCGCCAAGATGCCGAGGTGCTGCTTCTTGCTTCGCAGGCGTGGGCCGCCAACATCATTTTCAACATGCACGACATGGACGCGGTCGCCGATTTTCCCCTGGCCAAGGTGATACTGGAGCGTTCCGTCGAGTTGGACCCGACTTTCTACTTCATGCAAGGAACGATGCTATTGGCCGTGGTCGCATCGCAGCAGTTTCCGCCCGACATCGAGAAATCGAAGGCCCTGTTCGACGAGGTTCTCGCCGGCACCGAGCGTCGATCGCTGATCGTGCAAGTCAGCATGGCTCGTTACTATGCGGTCGCCATCGGGGACTACGAGCTATTCAAGAAACTCTTGGACGAAGTAGTCGCCGCCGGGGATGTTCTCCCTGAAGCCCGGTTGCTGAACGTCATCGCTCGCAGGCGCGCCGAGCGTTACCTCAACCAACCCTATTTGTATTTCAGTGATGTGGAGGGTTAGCGTGGGCAATCTCCGTGGCTCGATATTCGCGATCTGCTTCGTCTGCTCAGCTGTGTTCTTACGCGGGTCGGCGCCGGGGCCAGCGCTGGCCGACGAGATGACGACCATCCGCCTTGCAACGCTCCTGCCGCCTGGGTCGCCATACAACGACCTGCTGCGCGCCTGGAATCGCAGCCTGAAAAAGGGTACCGACAACAAGGTGCAGATCCGCTTTTACACGGGTGGCAGCCAGGGAGACGAACGGGATTTCGTCCGCAAGATGCGCGTGGGGCAGATGGACGCGGCGATACTCTCGACGACGGGCCTGGGGATCCTGGTTCGGCCGACATTGGTGTTGGCGGTGCCTGGAGTCATGAAGGACTACGACCAGCTCGATCGGGTTCGCGATGCATTGGATGGTCGCTTCACGGGGTTGTTCGAACGAAGCGGTTTCCAACTGCTCGCCTGGGCCGATGCTGGCAAGATCCGAATCTTCTCGGCTCATGAGTTCGCCGCACCCGCGGACCTCAAATCGCTTCGACCTTGGGCTTGGAAAGACGAACCCATTTTTGCCCACTTTCTGAATGTCATTGGCGCCAATCCCGTGCGTCTCGGACTCAACGAGGTTTACGCCGGCCTTCAAACACGGATGATCGACACGGTGCCCGTTTCGGCCGTGGCCGCGATTGCGCTGCAGTGGTTCACCAAGCTCAAGTACGTGGCCAAGCAGAACTTCGGCATCATCGTGGGAGCGATGCTGATCAAGAAAGAAAAGTATGACGCCCTGGCGCCGAAGCACCAGCAAGTCCTTCGAGACACAGCCGCCAAGATGACGCGAGCGTTTCAACCGATGATTCGACGGGATGACGACCGTGCCTACGTCTCCCTCGTGAAGAGAGGCTTAATCGAAGTCGATCTCAGTGCGCACCAGGCGGCTTGGGATGCCGCGGCGGCCACGACGCGAACCGAGCTCGTCGGCCGTGTATACAGCAAGAGCCTGCTGCAAGCAGTGGAGACGGCCGCTTCGGGCGGCGACTAGCACGGCGCGGCCTGGCGAGCCGGGGAGGTGAGCAGTTCGTTTGCGAGGGCCCGCAGACACGCCATCATGGCGGCGTCCCCATGAGTGGCAAAGGCATTACCGGAGTGGTGCTGACCGGCGGGCGCGCGACCCGTTGGGACGGGCGCGACAAGGGCCTCATTCACGTATCGGGCCGGCCGATGATCGAGCACGTGCTCGATGCGCTGGCCCCACAAGTTGAACACGTCATCATCAGCGCGAACCGCAATCTCGATGCGTACCGCGCGTTCGGCTTGCCGGTCGTCACCGACGCGAGCCGCGACTTCCGTGGGCCGCTGGCCGGAATCGCGAGCGGCCTAGCCGCTGCACGCACGGAGTGGGTAGCGATTGCGCCCTGTGATTCGCCGCTCGTGACCACTGACTTCGTTGACCGTCTGGCATCAGCTTGTAGAGACGGAGCGCACACCGACATCGCGGCCGCGCATGATGGTGAGCGTATCCAGCCGCTGTTCGCCTTGCTTCACCGTCGCGTGCTCGAATCTCTCGATGCTTTCCTCGAGTCGGGCGGACGCGGAGTCGAACGCTGGTACGGTCAGCAGCGCATGCAACTCGTGGATTTCAGCGACAGCCCGGACAGCTTTCTCAACATCAACCAACGTGAGGACCGAGACCTGCTCGAAGCACACATGAAGCAACGCAAATCGCGGGAATGAGGCCGCGTGCGCGCCACCCTACTGCGTTGAGGTCGGTCTCAGGTGTTCTCGGTGGTGAGCGAGACGGCGAGCATGTAACAGACGCAGAGCCCCACGCCCGCCCATAGCTTGAAGTGAATCAGGACCACGAGGACCGTCACACTCAGCAGCCAAGTGAACATGGGCCCAAGGTACCAAGGAGACGAATCGCCGCCAAAGAAGTGGGGCGCTTGGTCTCAGCCGTGTCCGATCGACGCTTGCAGCGCCGCGGCCTCGAAGCCCTCGGGCGCCTCGCCATCCCGCATGTAGAGGTAGAGCGCCGCTTGGAAAATCCCCTGAAGCGCGGACTGCGCCAGCGCGATCCCGATGAAATAGAGCACCGCGAAGACGATGAGCGTCACGCTCTGGGCCGTGACTCCGACCACCAGGACCAGTATGCCCGGCAGCGCGAGGAGCATGAAAATGAGGCCGAAGCTGAAGTTGCCGATGAGCTGCTCGCCCCAGGTCTTCTTGAGCATTGCCGCCGAGCGTCGGAGCGCGCCCACTGGACTCTCGTTGTCGATGACGAGGATCGGGACGACCAGAAAACTCGTGAGGGACCACGCCATCCCGAGGAGGCCAACGACGATCTTGCCGACCAGGTTCGAGCGTTGTTCGATCAGTCGGAGCAGCATTCCCACGGTCCCAGCGAGTACCGCCCAACCCGCGATGGCAGGCAGGCGGGCCCAGGCTGCGCGCAAGCCGTCGCTCACCGTCGGGTCTCCCCCTTCCATGCGAATCTGTGCGCAGGCGATGAGGCCCGCATTGAAAAAGATGATCACGAAGTAGTTGGTGCAGTAGAACAGAAACAACGTGAGCATGTGCCAGGCTTGTGTGGCCGTTATGCGGCCGTCGGATCCAGGCACGCCTTGTGCCACCACGGCTTCGCTGGCTGCTTGCCAGTCGGTCATCGCCAGTATGGGGCCGGCAAATGAAGCCAAGACCAGCACACAGCAAACGCCCGAGAGCAGTGGGAACAGGAGCAGCTCTTTGTCCTGCTTCAGCACATCCCACGATGCGCGCATCAACGACGTAGTTCGAGAAAACTTGCCCACAGTGCTCCCCCCTCAGGTCAAATGCGGTCGTTTGATAGGGTATCGCAAAATCGCGTCGCTGGCCCACTACGCCTCGGAGTGTTACCCCTACGGGTGCCCATTCTGGTCGCTGAAAACCTGAGAAAGTCATACGGGGAGGTGACCCTTCTCGACGGAGTCAACCTGTCGATTCACGAGGGCGAGCGTGTCGGGCTGGTCGGATCGAACGGCGCTGGCAAGTCCACCCTCGCCCGTATTCTTCTCGGTATCGAGACCGCCGATGAGGGACGCGTCGCGCGACGACGGGAAGCCACGATTCGCTACCTGTCCCAGGAGCCCGATCTGCCGATGGACGGTACGGCTCGCGACATCGTGTTCGACGGGCTCGGGGCCTGGGCGGATGCGTTCCGGAGTCACGAGGCAGTGAGCCATCGCATCGCTGCGCAAGAACCGGGCTGGGAAGAGTTGCTGGGCGAACAGGCAGCCTGCGCGCACGAAGTCGAGCGCCTTGGCGGATGGGAACGCAGTCGCCAGGTCGACGTTCTGCTCGAACAGCTCGGCATGCGTCAGATTCTGCGACCGGTCTCAGAGCTCAGCGGCGGAGAGCGGCGTCGCGTCGCGTTGGCCAAGCTGCTGGTCGAAGAGCCGACGCTGGCGATCCTCGACGAGCCCACGAATCACCTCGACGCCGACACGATCGAGTGGTTCGAGACGTATCTCAAACAGCAGTACCGCGGCGCGCTCCTCCTGATCACCCACGATCGCTACGTGCTCGACCGCGTCGTCACACGCACAATCGAAATCGATCGAGGACAGGTCCACAGCTACGCCGGGGGATGGCAGTCGTACCTCGCGGCCAAGGCAGAGCGCATGGCCCACGCCTCACGAGCGGAAGCCAACCGAAAGAACCTTCTGCGCACGGAGCTCGAATGGCTGCGACGCTCGCCCAAAGCTCGCACTTCGAAGTCCAAGGCTCGCGTCGACCGGGCGGTTGCGTTGCGGGATACTCGAGGGCCGCAAGCGGAACGGGTCGCACGTTTCGAGCTACAGACGGAGCGGCTCGGTGGCACCGTTCTAGAGACGCACGACCTCAGCCTCGAGCTCGGTGGGCAGGAGCTCGTGCGATCACTGAGCCTCGTCCTGCAACGAGGCCAACGCGTGGGCATCGTCGGTCCCAATGGAGCGGGAAAGACCACCCTCCTGAAGGCCATCCTCGGAGAGATCGAACCTTCGGGCGGGCGCGTCGTCGTCGGGAAGAACACCAAGTTCGCCTACTTCGATCAGGGCCGAAGTGGCCTCGACGAAGAGCAATCTCTTCAGCACAACGTCGCGGGGGAATCGCTCCCACGTCGATTTTCAGGGCAAGTCGCTAGACATTCGCAGCTACCTGAAGCGCTTCTTGTTCGAACCACATCGCGCACGCGACCCAGTAGCGGTCCTGTCGGGGGGCGAACGCGCTCGCGCGGCACTAGCCAAGATGCTGCTCTTACCGGCGAACGTGCTGATCCTCGACGAGCCCACCAACGATCTCGATGTCTCCACCCTCGCAACGCTCGAGGACATGCTCGTCGAGGGCGATTCGACCGCCCTCCTCGTATGTCATGATCGGTACTTCCTCGATCGCGTCGCGACCGGGATTCTGGCCTTCGAAGATGACGGCCGAGTCACAGCCTACGCGGGCAACTACAGCGACTATCGCGAAAGGCGCGCTGAACGTGATGCTGCCCGCGAGCCTCTGCGTTCAGAAGCCGACAAGCCAAAGAAGCGCCGGGCCGCCTCGAAGCCGGGCAAGCTATCGTACAAAGAGAAGATCGAGCTCGAGGAGGTCGTCGCGTCGATCGAACAGGCCGAGACGAACGCCGCGCAAATCGAGGCGACTCTGGCGGACCCGGCACTGTACGCGCAAAGGGCGTCCGAGGTCCCCAGGATTGTGGAGCGCCAGGGCGAGATCCAAGACGAGCTCGAGCGCCTGATGTCTCGGTGGATGGAGCTGGAGGAGCGGCTACACTCTGAGTCCTAACCTGTTGGAGCCGCGATGACCCTGACGAGACGAGATTTTGGACGCAACGTACTTGCTGGCGTCGCCGCGACGACCCTGGTCGGGAGCGGCGCATGCGGCTCCGAAGGCAGTGCGGGGACAGGTGGCTCGGGCGGCGCGAATGCCTGCACCGTGTACCCGCAACAGACGGCGGGGCCCTTCTACCTCGACCTCGACCAGCTCCGAAGCGACATCACCGAAGGCAAGTTGGGCGCGTCACTTCGCCTCGTGGTGCAGGTGCAAAGCGAGGCGTGCGCACCGCTCAAGGATCTCGCGGTCGATCTGTGGCACTGCGACGCGGACGGCGTGTACTCGGGCTTCGCCGGCCAGGTCGGCGGTCTCGACACCACCGGGCAGACATTCCTGCGTGGCACCCAGGTAACCGATGCGAACGGCGTCGCGCAGTTCGAGACCATCTACCCCGGCTGGTACCCAGGGGCGCACGACCCACATCCACTTCAAGGTGCACACGTCGAGCCTCACCGAAGCGACCTCACAGCTCTACTTCCCCGAAAATGTGTCGGCCGAGATCTATGCCACGCCGCCCTACGATGCCCGGGGCCAAAAGGACACCCCGAACGACCTGGACGGTGTCACCGGAGGAGCGTTGCCGCCACTCGCGATGGTCACGGACGATGCCACCGCAGGCTACGTCGCCACGATTGTCGTCACGGTGACATCGGGGTAAGATTGCAAGCATGCCGCGTCAGGAATTGAAAAGAGCACTGGGCGCCCTTCGTGAGGAGCTCGAATCCAGCGAACAGATCGGGCCCGACGACCGCCAGGCGCTAGTGCAGGCGATGCAAGAGATAAACGAGGCACTCGACCAGACCGACACCAGGGACCAGCGAGCTGCGGAAGGTTCACTCAGCGGACGCGTCTCGGGGCTCATCGAAGAATTCGAGACGTCACACCCGAAGTTCGCCGACATCCTCCGAAGCGTCTCCGAGAGTCTCGCGAACCTGGGCATTTGAGGACGCGAGGTATTCGGTGAGTAGTGTTTTGATTCCACTGCCGGCGCTCGGGTTTGATCCGACCGAGGCTGCGGTCCCTTGGAAGGTTCTCTCCGAACGGGGCCACGAGGTCACCTTCGCAACGCCAGACCGCAAGCCCGCAAGCGCCGACCCGATCATGGTGACAGGCAAGGGTCTGGGCCTGCTCAAGTATGTTCTGAGGGCAGATGCCAACGGCCTCGCGGCTCATGCCGAGATGATCGCGAGCGACGCGTTTCAGAATCCCATCACCTACGAAGAAGCGGCGCGCGGCACGTTCGATGCGCTTGTCCTTCCGGGTGGCCACGACAAATGCGTGAAGCCCTATCTCGAATCCCAAACACTCCAACAGATCGCGACGGACTTCATGGCGGCCAACAAGCCCGTAGGTGCGATCTGCCACGGGGTGTTGGTCCTGGCCCGAGCCCAAACCGCAAACGGTCGCTCCGTAATCCACGGGCGCAAAGTGACGTCTCTGATCAATCGATTGGAGATGACCGGCTACCATCTCACCCGGCTTTGGATGGGCGACTACTACCGCACGTACCCGGAGATTACGACAGAGGACGAAGTGCGCACCGTGCTCGCATCGAACGCGGATTTTGAAACCGGCCCCGGCGGTACCAGCCGCGACAGCATGCAGGCGCCGCAACACGGATTCGTCGTCCGCGACGGCAATCTCGTCACTGCCCGGTGGCCCGGTGACGCCCACACCTGGGCCCTACAGATCGACGAGATCCTGGGGGAGCAGTGAGTGAGGCCAACAAAACTCCCTCCCCGTGGGTCGAGCGCTTTGCGTCGCTCATTCCCAAGGGCGGACTCGTGTTGGACCTCGCTTGCGGAAGCGGCCGTCATAGCCGGTACCTGAGCGCGATGGGATACCGCATTCTCGCCGTAGACATCGATGTCAGTCGCGTGGAAGACCTGTCACAGAGCGAAAACGTCGAGGTCATGAAGGCCGATTTGGAAGCCGGCGACTGGCCGTTTAGCGGTCACTACTTCGAAGGCATCGTCGTCACCAACTACCTGCACCGTCCTAACCTGCCACGCTTGGTGGAGTCGCTCGCGCCGGGTGGTGTCCTGATCTACGAGACTTTCGCGAAGGGAAACGAAAAGCTCGGCGGCCCGAGCAACCCCGATTTCCTACTCAATCCAGCGGAGCTACTAGACGCCTTTGCGCCCCGACTGACGATCGTGGCCTACGAGCACACCATCGAAGACGTACCGACACCGGCGTTGCGTCAACGCATCTGCGCGGTCAACGCATCAGACCCCTGAATCGCGATTCCTATCGGAACAAGCGCCGCAACCCCCACACCGCCACGCCCACACATGTGACAACACCGAGACCAAACAGCAGGCGCCCAGCCGTGTCGTTGACCGATGCCGGAATGAACGGCAAAACGCGTTGGATCGTTCCGGCGGGAGCGTAGAAAGTCACCCAGCCAACAAGGCCGGCGAACGCCAGGAGCAGCAGCGACGCGATTGAATCACTAGCGCTGTGATCGCGCGCCAAGAGCATGAAACCAGCAAGCACGAGTACCACGCCGCCGCCGAGGACGACCCGGCGTGGCGCCTCGAGCACCAGGTAGTCAGCCGGAAAGAAGCCGAGCGCGGCGGAGCAAAGAGCGCCACCCGCGAACAAACACAACCACGCGATTCCCTTCCCCACTGTCGAACATCTTAGTGGATCAATCGCAGGCAGGAAACAGGCCTTAGTCGGCGACCGCGCTGCCCCAGTAATTGTAGGAGAGAGGCCGAATCCCTGGAATGTACATTCGCTCGTCGTCGACCACCCGGAAGCCCGAGCACTCGAGAATACCGGGAATGTCACGGTTGAGGTTGCAGCCTCCAGCAAACCTGCGCCAAATTGGGTTGATTCGGGCCTGCCACGTTCGGACGCCCGCATCCGGAGCGATGCCATGCTCGCAGAACAGGAGCTTGCCGCCCGGCCGCAGGACGCGCCGCATGCCGCGAAGGGCGCGGTCCGCGTCGGGGATGGTGCACAGCGTGTACGTCACCAGTACCGTATCCACGCTGTTGGCGTCCAGGGGGATCTCCTCGCCCGGCAAGTCGATCATCTCGAGGTTGAGCGTCGAGTCCCCAAGCCTCCGCCGCGCAAGCCTGCGCATGCCTTCCGACGGCTCGAGACCCCAAACCTTCTGAACCTTGCCGGTATCGTAATAAGGGAGATTCAAGCCGCTACCCATGCCGATTTCGAGAACGTCTCCCTCGGCGAGTGGAACGAGTTTTTCGCGCTGCTTCATGTTCGGCTTGGAGGAGCAAGCCAAGTTGATGAGGCGCGGAAGAACATAACGGTCGTACAGGCCCATCTCGCCTGACGCATAGCAGACCTGCCAGCACCGCGTCAGCCGGATTGTCGCGGTGTGCATCGCAAGTGGCCGACAAGAGCGCGGTCTTCGGGGGGGTGCGTGTCCCCTATGGGAAGGTTATGTATTCGTTGACTAGGATTTCGGCTAGCTCGCGGTTGGGGGGGCGTTTGTCGCCGATGCGGTCGCGTTCGCGCAAGTCGGCGCACAGCTTCTCGAGCACGACGTCTACGTCGAGGTCGCGGCTGTGCTCGCGCCATTCGGTACGCTCTGCTTCGTCCCGAAAACAGTAGGCCTTCCACGAGATGGAGAACCGCATGTCGTCCCAATGATAGCGTCCGACCACCTCATCGCCGTCGCGCACGACCCAGCGGTGGTCGCCCTCGGCGCAGACGCGCATGCGGGGTAAGAAGATTGGCATGGGCTGGTGTACCTCCACGACCCGGTCAACCCCGTGGAACACACTGTCGGTGTCCATGATGACGGCCGTATTGAAGCTCACCGCGTGGGCCCGGGCGGCGCTGTCAATTCCATCGGGATAGAAGGCGAACTCGCCGCCGGCGGTGTCCTGATACCAAGAGACCGACGTGGCGATGGGCATGCGGTATTCGTCGAACAGGCCCGAGTGGTGCGCGACCACGAGGAGCCACTGGGGGTGGCGTTTGCGGTTCAGCCCGCGAAACTCCGGTACGTCCGTGTGGACGGCGAGCTCTTGCCCGGGAAGCAAGATGTTCGCGTAGACGATCGCTGGCTCGACGATGGGACGATCGAAGATCTGCTTGGCCGCCTCGACAAGCCCCTCGTTCTGGTAGAGCGCCTCGATTCCTGGCGCGAAGATCCGGTCGCCGTACGCGTAAGTCTCTCGAAAATAGTTGGTCCGAGCAACGAGAGTCCCAAGGTCGGTGTCTCGGCGACCCAACCTGCCGCCGGTGCGCACGAAGTTGAAGGCGGCATCGAAGCGCTGCGGTAGCCCTTCACCAATACCGTCGTTGAGGCCCTCCTCGGAGTACATGCCGTAGCTCCCGAAATCCTCGCAAAGCGTGACGAGCGAACGCGCTTGCGCCTCGTCCAAGAAGGGGTCGAGCTCGAAGTATCGATTGAAGAACTGCGGCTGCATGGGAGAGGTCGTGGGTTCTTCCTGTTGTACAGGCGCGGCCCAGAATGTAAAGATGGTCCCTAGTGTCAGTAGTCTCGGACGGCTCGGGCAGGCGGGCTCTCGTCGCCAACCTACTCCTCATGGGCTTCATCGGTGCGTTCGCGTGGCTCGAGGCAAGCCACCCGAACGTCTACTATCGAAGCGTCCAAGAGGACCAGGCCCTCGAATGGGCTTCGTTCTACAGCTTCTTCGTCGCGGGCGGCGTGTTCGCAATGGCGGCTTCACGCCAACGCCGGACGAGCGGCGCCCTCCCCTGGTTTCTAGTAGGGCTTTCGCTGTTCTGCGTGTTCGTGGCGATGGAAGAAATCTCTTGGGGGCAACGCGTCTTCGGCCACCGGCCTCCGGACTATTTCCTAGCGGAGAACTTCCAGCAGGAGCTCAACCTCCACAACATGGCCAGCGCCGACGTTCGCATGAACGCGTTTCGCGGCATCATCCTCGGCTACGGGGTCCTGTTGCCACTGTTCGCCCTGATTCCGTTCTTGCGCCGCTTCTTCGACCGGATCGCATTGGTGCCGCCACCGATCGAACTGACACCATCGATGTTCGCGATGTTCTGGCTCCACTTCTGGTATCCATGGAAGTTCACAGGAGAAGTCGTCGAGTGCGCACTGGGGTTCGGCTTCCTGTTCGTTGCGATCGCAAACGCGACACGCTTCTCCGAGGGGCGGGGCCGGAGCTCCCTCGTACGGTCGGTGGGCCTCATCGCCTTAGTGGTCGTGCTCACTTTCACAACGGCGTGGTGGTCTCAGAATCGTCAAAGTGGGGACCCTGCGAACCTCGAGTTGGCCAAGATAGAAAGTGAAGCGCTGGGCGACGACCTCGAAACGCTCGGCGAGGCCAAGGGTAAGCTGGTGATTACGAAGTGCGGCATCCACAAGCGCGTCTACACACTCGTCCAAAAGAAGGACTACGCGCGGCCGCTCCCAGACATGTCCTTCGTGGGCCTCGCTGAGCGTGGGCTTCCCGAGGCGCGCGCGGAGTTCTTCCTCGACCCTTGGAACTCCCCGTATTGGATTCGTGACCGCTGCGACAAGAAGACAGGGCGCCGCGTCGTCTTCGTATACTCGTTTGGTCCGAATCGAATCCGCGACTCTAACCGTTGGGAAATCCGAGGCGACGACATCGGGCACTACGTGGTCCGCGAGCCGAACCCTTAGGCGGTTCCCTTTTGATCGAGGTTCCCCTACTGTCCCAACCTTCTGGAGGGCAGGACCAATGCAGCGATCGATTTGTGTCACGGTGGTGCTGGGGTTGGCCTTGACCGGATGCGCCAAGAAGAGCGCGGCGCCGACCTACGTAGGCACGGACCTGCCGCCTGACGTGGCCGGCAATACCTCGGCCTCTGGGTCTACGGTCGCGCTCAACGCCGCCGTCCGCGAGCGACTGCCGCTCGGCGACCGGCAGGATTTCGAGGACGCGAAGCGTGGATTGATCGCGAGCGATCCAGAGCTGCAGGTCACTGGGCCCCGAAGGGACCCTGATCTGGGACATGCCCTCTTATGCCTTCGTCGAAGGCGATGCGCCTCCGAGCGCGAACCCAAGCCTTTGGCGGCAGGCGAAGTTGAACAACATTCACGGCTTGTTCGAGGTCACCAAGGGCGTGTACCAGCTGCGCGGATACGACCTCGCCAACATGTCGTTGATCGAGGGAGAGAGCGGATGGATCGTCGTCGACCCGCTCACCGCGGGCGAGACATCTGCAAAGGCGCTTGCGTTCGCCCGGGAGCACCTCGGCGACAAGCCTGTCTCTGCAATCATCTTCACCCATAGCCACGTCGACCACTTCGGCGGCGTGCTTGGCATTCTGTCTCCTGAAGAAGTGGAGCAGCGGCAGGTGCCTATTATTGCGCCAGAAGGCTTCGTCGACGAAGCGACCAGCGAGAACATCATCGCTGGGGTGGCGATGTCACGGCGCTCCCTGTTCATGTTTGGACCTCGCCTTCCGCATGGAGAGCGGGGCCACATCGGCTCCGGTCTCGGCAAAGGTCCGGCCATCGGCACGATTGGGATACTTGCGCCGACCCAAACGATCTCGAAGACGACGACCGAGCTGACCATCGATGGCGTGAAGTTCATTTTTCAAAATGCGCCGGGCTCCGAAGCTCCGGCGGAGCTGACGTTTTACCTGCCAGACCTCAAGACGTTCTGCGGCGCTGAGGTTGTGTCACACAACATGCACAACCTGTACACCCTGCGCGGCGCAAAGGTGCGGGACGCCCTCAAGTGGAGCGGCTACATCGACGAGGTCATCCAGATCTTCGGAGACACGGAGGTCTATTTCGGCAGCCACCATTGGCCGATATGGGGCAACGAACGCATCATCGATTTCCTCGAGAAGCAGCGCGACACCTACAAGTACATCAACGACCAGACCCTGCGCCTCGCGCTCAACGGATACACCCCGCGCGAGATCGCCGAGGAGCTCGAGTTACCCGAAGCCTTGCGCACTTCGTTTCCCAACCGCGGCTATTACGGAACCATCAAACACAACGCGAAGGCCGTGTATCAGCGCTATTTCGGTTGGTACGATGGCAACCCGGCGAACCTCGACCCTCTTCCGCCGGTTCAAGCGGGGGTGCAGTACGTGAAGCTCGCGGGTGGTGCAGCAAACTTGCTGCAGAACGCACAGGCCGCATACGACAGCGGCGAGTACCGTTGGGTCGCGCAGGTCGTAAACCATCTCGTATTCGCGGACCCCGACAACCAAGACGCGCGGAGCCTCCTCGCCCGGGCATACGACCAGCTCGGGTACCAAGCGGAGTCCGGGCCTTGGCGTGATGTCTATCTCACGGGCGCTTTCGAGCTGCGTCACGGCGGCCCGGACAAGGGCATCAACCTGGCGTCTGCCATGGGCATGATCAAGCACGCGCCGCTCGTGCGGTTCCTCGACGCGATGGCCGCTCGGTTGAACGCCGCCAAGGCGGAGGGAAAGGAGATGGTCGTCAATTTAGTCATCACCGACATCGACGAGACGCACGTGCTGGAGCTGAAGAATTCGGTCCTACGCCATTACGAGCGCGAGGCCGACCCCGATGCCAACGTGACACTGAAGGTCACGCACGATCTCTATCTGCGAATGTTGACCGGCACGGCAGGGCCTCAAGGACACGCTGTTTTCCGACGAGCTGTCCGTCGAAGGAAGCCGTCTCGACCTGATCGGCTTCTTCGGACTCTTCGACAAGCCGGATGGGACGTTCAATATCGTCACCCCCTGAGGTGCTGGTCGAACATGCGGACGAGTTCTTGGGTGAGTGATTTGGCATCGATGTCCTTCGGCGGGTGCAGGATGAAGTTGTGGACCAAACCGTCGACGGTCTGCACGAGGATGTAGGCCGCCAGGCGCGGATCGCGCATTCGGACTTCTGGGCGGGCAGCGCTACGCCGCAATGTGGACCGGAGACAATTCGGCCACGTGGGACGGCTCGGAAACCTCGACCATCGTCGTCTCACTCGAGTGATTCCGAAGCGCTGCTCTCTAAGTCTTCGGTCTCCGTCGACACCGGCAAGCCCGGCCCTTAGAACGGGAGTGAGCCACCTTTAGGAGGAGCGTCATGAAACAGATCCCCGAGTCCCACTCCGATATCCTCGACAAGCCCGCGTTCGCGCATCTATCGACACTCATGCCCGATGGCAGCCCTCAGGCCAGTGCCGTGTGGGTCGACACGGATGGAGGGGCAATCGTCATCAACTCAGCAGAGGGACGACTCAAGGACCGAAACATTCGTCGAGACCCTAGGGTCGCCATCTCGGTCACCGATCCGGAAAACCCCTACCGCTCTCTAATGATTCGCGGCCGCGTGACGAAGATCACCAACGACGGGGCCGATCAGCATATTGATCGCATGGCGAAGAAGTACATGGACGTCGACGAGTATCCGTTCCGACAGCCGGAGGAGGTGCGGGTCATGTACTACATCGAGCCCGAGAGAATCTCGGCGATGGGCTGAGGCGGACGGTTGGTTTACTGCCGGGGCAGCTCTGCCCAGAAGACGCCGCGGAAATCGCCCGCGGCATAGCCGGTCGCGTGGTCGTCTGGGTAGAGCTCTTTGAGCTTCGCCTGCAGGTCGGGTGCCAGCTCGGCGCCGTGACACGTCACGCAAAGCGGCTGCATGAAGATCGGCTCCACGTACCCCACGGTGTGCTTGTCGATCAAGACGACGCCCGGCTCCCTCCGCTCGGGGTCGTTTTCATAGACCATCAGCAACGGCTGCATCCAAGGCTTTGCGGCGTTACCTGGATTGCGCAGCTTCCCACTCGCCCGGCCGACATTGATCGCGCCAAGGCTCTGCGCCTCCGCGAGCTTGGGCGCCTCCAGGCGGCACGCTGATACCGCCGCGACCGGGCCATCCTCGAGACCGGTGACGAGCGCCTGCTTGAGACTCTTCTTGAAGGGCAGCACCGCTTCGGCGCCGGCCTCCTTCCACTTCGCCTCGTTGATCTTCGAGCGATCGCAGGCCGAGAAGAGGACGAGAAACGATAGGATCAACCCTGCGCGCGACATGAGGCGTACTTACCCCGCGGCGGGGGCTTCGATCAAGTCGCCACGGGCCCGTGCCCGCCGTCGTCTCCTACGGTACGATGCAGCCATGCGTTTCTCATTGGTTGCTGCCTGTCTAGCTTTCTGTCTAGTTTTTGTGGCGCTGTCACCGGTCGGGGCCCGCGCTCATTTGGGCTTGGATGCACCGGTGTCACGGTACGGGCCTGACGTCCTCAAGACCGGTCCGTGCGGCAAAGCGGGCGGGGAGCGGACGGGCAACGTCACGTACTACGAGCCTGGCGAAACCATCGAGGTTCGTTGGGACGAGTACGTCGACCACCCGGGACACTATCGCATCGCATTCGACGATGACGGAGTCGACGACTTCGTGGATCCCGCGACGATGATGGAGCTCTACTCCAACGACACGGTGCTGCTCGATGCAATCCCCGATGAGGGGCGGGACCAACGCGCGTACGTGGCGACCGTCACGCTCCCCGACATCACGTGCCAGAATTGCACACTCCAGGTGATCCAAGTGATGTACGACAAGCCGCCGTACACCACGCCAGGGAACGACATCTACTATCAGTGCGCCGATTTGGTGCTGCGCGAGGGCGGGGCTCCCCCTGATGCCGGCATCGGACCTGACGCGGGCACTGACCCTGGCGCAGGCGGATGCGCTACGGCGACTGGCCGGCTTCCTGGGCCCGGGCTGAGCTCCATGCTGCTGATCCTCTTTGCTTGCCGTCTTGCCGGCAGGCGTGGGTTGCCCGTATAGAGTGCCGCCTATGCGTATTGCCGACTTGTACGCGGCCGAGGGAGGCCCGGTACTCTCGCTCGAGTTCTTCACGCCCAAGAACGACGTGGGACGCAAGGCCTTGTTTCGCGCGGTGGAACGTCTCGCGACCATCGAGCCGGGCTTCGTCTCCATCACCTGCGGAGCGGCGGGTACGACGCGCGAGCGCACGGCAGATCTGGCGATCGAGATGCAAGACAAGTTTCAGCTCACCGCCATGGCGCACCTCGTGTGTACGGGCACCACTCAATCGGAGCTCGGCGAGACCCTTCGCCACATGCAGGCGCGCGGCATCGACAACATCCTCGCCCTGCGCGGTGATCCTCCAAAGGGCGCCACAGACTGGACGGCCGTCGAAGGCGGATTTCGCCACGCCGACGAGCTGGCCGCGTTCGTAAGCGAGCGCTTCTCATTGGGTATCGGCGGGGCCTGCTACCCCGAAAAGCACCACGAGGCCAAGAGCCTAGAAGCCGACATCGACAATCTCGCCCGCAAGGTCGACGCCGGCGTCGAGTTCCTGATCACGCAACTATTCTTCGACAACGCCAAATACTGGAGCTTCGTCGACAGCGTTCGCGCACGGGGCATCGAAGTGCCTATCGTACCGGGAATCATGCCCGTCCTGAACCTCGCCAACCTCGAGCGCATCGCGTCGTTGTCCCCAGGAACCACCATCCCTCCCGAGCTCGAAACCGCGTTCCGCGAAGCGGGAGAAGACGACCAGGTCGCCCTTCAAGGAGGCGTGCGGTTCGCTGCACAACAATGCCGCGCCCTACTCGCCAAGGGCGCTCCCGGAATCCATTTCTATACCCTCAATCGCTCCAAAGCGACCCTCCAAACAGTCGCCCAACTCTGAAGTTGGTCGCTACGCGCCGCGGATCAATGCCATGGAGACGCCTGCGCCCATCAACACCAACCCAAGGCAGATGATCACGAAGCCGAGGCCGCCGACGTAGCACCACACCATGACCCGAGCGCGCTCTTCGCGCCGAAGGCAGGCGTTGAAACGGAGCGGGCGCCAGTACCATCCCCGCGGCAGCTCGCCTCGCGGTCGCAACACCTGAAAGAGGCGCACGTGGTAGATGAACCCGGTCGGAACGCCCACGACGAAGCCTGCCAGCGTGAGCCATATCCCGCTCGAATAGAGCGCTTCCCAGGGAGCAAACCACACTCCGCTCAGCAAGCACATGAGTGCACTGAGGGCGACCACGATGCCGAGCTCACGCATGGGTGACCCTCTGCGGCCTTCTCACGGCTCTACCGGTGGCCGTGAGCCCCTCTCGGCGCACAGTTCGAGATTCCGCACGTTGTCTGAGTCATAGGGATCGAGTGCCGCGGCCCGTTCGAAAGCTCGGCATGCCGTTTCGGTGTCGCCGATCTCGTAGGCGACAATGCCGAGTACCCTCTGATTGTGCGCGGTCTCGGCCTGCAGGCGGACCGCCTCCTCTGCCATTTGGAGGGCTTCGTCGCGCAAGCCGCGTCGGAGATATAGCAACGCCAAGTTGGCGTAGGCCTTGTGCGAATCGGGTACCGACGCGGCGCGGCGCATGGTTTCGATCGCCGCCTCGAGTTTCCCCTCCGCCGCGAGCAGTAGCCCCTGCCGATGCAACAAGCGCCAGTCCCCTGGCGAGTGTTCCAGTCCGGCGTGGGTGTAAGCCCAGGCTAGCTCGTGGTCGTCGCGCTCCGCCGCCAGCGATGCGAGCTCGTCCCACGCCCCAGCGTTGGTCGGATCCACGCGGGCTGCATTCTCGAACAGCCGATCGGTGCTCGACCACAGCGGCGTCTGCACGAGAGTCCAGCCGCACGCCAAGAGGATGGCTGCAGTTCCTACGGGCCAAGCCACCGCGCGCGGAAGCTTCATCAACAACGCGGCGAATGCCATGAGCAACCCAAAGCTCGGCAAGAAGACGTACCGATCCGCCGCGTAGTTCTGCACTGGCACGAACAGGTGGCTCACGGGGGCTAGGAAAACGAACCACCATCCGAGCCCCAACATGGCCACCGTGCGCCTCGACCGCTCGAGCATGGCCCAGGCGACCACCCCTACGCCGAGCCCAGCCGCCAAGGCACCTGGCAACCATCCAGCGACCCCGGTCTCGCCGGGCTGCACCGCATACTGCACCGCGTACGGCCCGCCGTATGCCATCAGCTTCAGGTACTGAGTGTGTGCCCGAAAGAAAAGCAGAAGCGTATCGGCGAAACCCTCTCCGTGGTACGGCACGATCACCCCCATCGAGCTCGAGACCCAGACGTTGGGCATGAACACCAGCAGGCCGCACGCCGCGTACGCGCCCACGAACGCGAGTTTGTGTCGCCGGCCCAGCGGTGACTCGAGCCACAGCGCGATCAGCACCAGCGCGCCAGCCCCCGCAATGACGAGCGCTTTGGATGCAACGGCCAAGACGAAAATCAGGCAGGCTGCGAGCGCGCGCTTCGAACCACCACGCCGGAGGTAGGAGGTTGCGATCAACAGCGAGGACGACAGAAGGAACGCGCCGAGCACTCCCTTGCGCTCCGATAGCCAGGCGACGACTTCGACGTGCACGGGATGTGTCGCAAACAACAAGCCGGTCAACCACGCGAGCGATCGGCTGTTCGACAGCGCGAGCGCCAACGAGGCCAGCACCGCGCAGGTCCCCGCGTAGAGCAACACCTGGGTCAGGTGGTGACCCCCGATCCAGTCGCCGTAGGTGGCGTAGTCGAGCATCACCGAGAGGTCGCGCACCGGCAGATACTCCGCCCCGAGCCGGTGGCGCTGCTCCCACGAAAAATCGCTCAGCACCCGCCAGACCGAATCGACGTTGACATCGTGCAGCAGGCGGTTGTCGCGCACGAGCCAGGGGTCGGCGTGCAGGACGAAACCATAGGCGGCGGTGCGCGCGTACAGAACGAGCCCGACCAACCCGACCCAGGCCGGATGAACCCGCTCAACCCACCCCGCCAAACGCCCTGTCACCCCGGCCGCGCCCACCAGCCCAGGCTAGTCGGTAACGCGGCAGTGGCGCCAAATACGCGTTGACACCGGCGCCTACCGGCAGTCCCCGTATGACAGCGTCTCCCAATCACGAAGATCCTCTCTATCTTCGCCTCGCGCATACACCGGCGGGCTGCCGATGGGGGCGTCGACCGTGATCCGTTGGCCGCCTTCGACCGGAACCCCGGTCCAAACATTGAACCAGGTGCCCGCGGGGAAGTAGACGGAGCGTGACGTTGCGCCCTCCTCTGTGACAGGCGCGACGAGGAGCGCGTCGCCGATCATGAACTGGTCGCTGATGTCCCAAGTCACGCGGTCCTCGGGGAAGACCAGCATGAGGTGGCGCAAGATGGGAGCGCCGGTCGTTTCGGCTTCAGCCCCGAGCGTCA